>Ga0208899_1000006_pt1 | contig 112201 bp, 108 predicted proteins | sample VirMetDEL_Nov_24_FD_184518 | JGI IMG/M metagenome (GOLD analysis project Ga0208899, IMG submission 184518) | Aqueous microbial communities from the Delaware River and Bay under freshwater to marine salinity gradient to study organic matter... | ecosystem: Environmental > Aquatic > Marine >... | reverse complement strand
GATACAAGCACTTGACAATCTGAGGTTTATGCCTTATAATTGTTAAGTGCCTAAATTACTTAGAGCATAAATAAAAATAAACACTGCTCTAAGTAATATGATAGGAAGTTGTAAAAATTGTAAAAAACAATTTAATTATTTCCCATCTCAAGGAAAAGGACTTTATTGTTCCAACAAATGCCAACAAGAAGATTATTATCAACAAAACATAAGCGATTGGTTGTCCAAAAAAATAACCGGACAGGTTAGAGATGGAAGACCAAGCGATTTTGTTAGAAAGTATATGCTTGAGGAATCAGGACACAAATGTTCTGAATGTGGTTGGGGGAAAGCAAATCCAGTAAATGGTGTTGTTTATCTTGAAATAGACCACATAGACGGTTCAAGAGAAAATGGATACAAAGAAAACTTACGAGTTTTGTGTCCCAATTGCCATTCTTTAACTGATACTTACAAAACTTTAAATAAAAAAGTTGGGTTTCACAAAAAAAGAAGACAATTAAATGAAAGTTGACTATTATTTCTTTTAATGCTATAATAGTCATATAATCGGTTCTGTTGCTTATTGGTTAAAGCCTACACCTTATAAGTGTAAGAAGAGAGTTCAATTCTCTCCAGAACCATTGGCGTTTATCGCCAACAAATGCCCGTGTGACCCAGCGGAATGAGGTTCTCGACTTAAAATCGAGCAGTCGGCGGTTCGAATCCGCCCACGGGTATTAGGGTTTATCCCTAAATATTCAAAAGTAGAGAACTACTTATGAAATACCGAATTGATGCCAGATATGTATGGTACAATGAAGGTAAGCAAATAGTGCTTATGTACTTCATAAGTGGTGTTCCCTTTACTTTCGATGACCTCCCCGACGAATCTATATTCGATGAGGAGTTAATTAAAATCGCAGACAAAGAAAGGCGGTATGAAGTTGATGACATGTACAAATGTTCTTCATATTTGATTGAAGAGCAATGCCATCCACTCTTATTCGAATTAGATCTGGAAAATCCAGAAATGTTGCCTGTTGATTAATTTGCTGGAGTTAGCGTAGAGGTCGAACGCACGGCACTTGTAATGCCGCTCCGAAAGGACACCGCAGGTTCAAATCCTGTCTCCAGCTTGAGTTCATTAAACTCCAAATGTCACTATTATCTCAAAAAGACCGTAAGAATGTCATCGAGGCATTAGACTTCTACATGTTTAGCAAGGGGCAAGACTTTGGGGAAGAAAAAAGAGCAGAAATCAATGCACTTCTTAACTGGGTCAAGTTGGAGCATAGCAAAAATGAGAATTAATCTTTGGTATTGTGCTGATATGAGTCTTTGGCGTTGGACCCTTACAGACAATCGTCGTCCAATATGTCGTCAAGAATCAGGACAACAACATGATCTTCGTGTTGCTATGAATGATATTGCTAGCACCGTAGAATATATCTTAGAATCAACACAAACTAGGTAAAAATACTTAGTTTTTTTATAGATAGGGTGTAGTTGCAATAACCACAATGGGTGCCGTAGCAGTCACTCTGTTTTTTACTTGGAGTATTATTTCCATCATAAAAAAACTTGACACAAAAGAATAATTGTATTATAATATAACTTCCTTCCGTGTGAACAGTGGCACTCTGTGCTGAATAGGACACTTCCCTAAATAGGAAGTGTCCATTTTTATGTAAATGAGAAATAAACAGGAATTAGTAGATGCAATAGATGGTGCTCGTAGTATGGCAGAAGTATGCCGAAAATTAGGTTTAAATAAAAGTAGTAAAACATATAATACTCTACGGCGCGAAATGGAGTATTACAGCATAAAACCTCTATTTTCTCCGCGATCCCGTAGCACTGTGCCATATTTGAATGAAGAGATATATTGCGAGAACTCTACATATGACAAAACTACTCTTCGCAATAGAATAATTAAAGAGGAGATTTTATCATATTCTTGCTCTTCTTGCGGTATAACCGAATGGAATAATGCACCAATATCTCTGCAACTAGACCATATCAATGGTATCAATAACGATAATAGAAAAGAAAACTTGAGATTTTTGTGCCCAAACTGTCATAGTCAAACAAAAACTTGGGGAAATAAAAAACGATGAGGGAGGTTTTTTTTATGTGATAAATAACTTATAACGGAAACTATAAGTAGCAATAAAATGGGTCTTTCTAGATTAGACAACTTTTTGCGTTCACTGCGCGGAAACATTATATACGTTGATCCAAATGCACTAGACTCTACAGATTCCATTGAAAATGATGGAACTAGTGCAGCAAGGCCATTTAAAACTCTCCAACGCGCATTAATTGAAGCGGCAAGATTTTCATATTTACCTGGACTTGATAATGATAAATTTGGCAATACAACAATTCTTTTGTATCCCGGCGATTATTTAATTGACAATCGTCCTGGATGGATTCCTCTTACTAGCTCCAACTTTTTAAAAAGAGATGGAACTCAGTCAACAGATTTTAGAGAATTTGATATTCAGACAAATTTTGATATCAACGCAGATAATAATGAATTATATAAATTCAATTCCATTCATGGTGGTGTAATTGTCCCCAGAGGAACTTCCATTGTTGGTTATGATTTAAGAAAAACTAAAATTAGACCAAAATACGTTCCAAATCCTGAAAATGATAATATTAAAAGATCTGCAATCTTTAGATTAACTGGTGCTTGCTACATTTGGCAATTATCAATATTTGATGCAAATCCAAATGGATTATGTTTTAGAGATTATACATCAAACAAAACTGTTCCCAATTTTTCGCATCATAAACTTACATCTTTTGAGTATGCAGATGGTGCAAATAATGTCTCTATTAATGATATTTTTATCACTCAAGATTTTGATAGAACAGATCTTGATATGTATTATGAAAAAATTGGACTTGCATATGGGGTAAATAGTGGAAGAAAGATTGATAATGACTTCCCAAGTTCAGATCTAGACATTCAGACAAAAATTGATGAGTACAGAATTGTTGGATCTCGTGGTCAAGAAATTGGTGTAACAAGAATTATTGCCGGTGATGGACTTGGTGGAGGAATTAGGACTAATATTACAGTTACTCTTGCCGGAACTACTGATGGGTTTGATGTAGATACACCTATTCGAGTTTCTATTGGAGATCCAGTATACAGTGGTCAATTTGTCGTAAAGGAGGTAATTAGCGATACTGAGATATTGTATCAAGTTCCTGTAGCTCCAACAACAAACGAAATTCTATCGCCGGAAGGTTCAGTAAACATTATTGTTGATACAGTAACTTCAGCATCTCCATATATTTTCAATTGTTCTCTTCGTTCCGTATTTGGTCTTTGTGGAATAAATGCTGATGGAAATTCGGTATCTGGATTTAAGAGTGTTGTTGTTGCACAATTTACTGGAATATCACTTCAAAAAGACGAAAATGCATTTGTCAAGTATGATAAAAATACAGGAACTTATATTGACAAGCAATCTGTAACTAATATTTCTATAGATTCTAAAGCAATATACAAACCAGACTACGAATCATATCATATCAAAGCATCCAATAACGCATTTATTCAAGCAGTTTCGATTTTTGCGATTGGATATTCAAATCATTTCATATCTGAAAGTGGTGGCGATATTTCAATTACAAACTCAAACTCAAACTTTGGAGCTAGAGCATTATTATCGAAAGGATTTAGACCAGACAAGTTTCCTAGAGATGACCAAGGTTACTTTGCAGGAATTATTCCACCAAAACAGATTGACAGTAAAGATGTAAGTTTAGAATTTAATTCAATCGATTTTCCAGTAACTAATTTTGTTGGAAATAATTCAAGATTATACTTGGCAGATCAAAATAATGAGAATGTTGCTCCTGAAAGTGTAATAGAAGGATATAGAATTGGAGCAAAGAAAGATGAACAATTAAAAGTAATTCTTTCATCTGGTGGTATATCTACAACATATTCTGCAACTGTCGTTATGGATGGAACATCCGAATCGACATATCAAAAAGAATATGATGTTGCAAAGAGCACTGGAACTGTTAATAACATTTCAAATAATATTATTACCTTAACTTCAACTCACGACTTTATTAATGGAGAAAAAATAAGAGTTGTAAGTGAAACGGGAGAACTTCCTGATGGAATTCAATTTGATACTGTATATTATGCAATCACAAACACAACAGCAGTTGGATTAGGAAACACTCAGATAAAACTTGCATTTACTTTAAATGATGCGGAAAATGGAAATCAAGCATCCTCTGCTGCTACCATAAACAATTCAAGAAATGCAAATCTGAAAGTAGTAAGTAGAGTATCTGATAAAATTTCTGGAGATATTGGACACCCAATTCAATGGGACGATACTCAAAATCATTGGTATATTAAAACGAATGCAAATAGTGAGATATATCAAGTTGGTGGTTCGTATAGTTCAACAAGCCCAAGAACATATATTACAAGAAAACCTGATAATAGAAGTTCTGAAGATACTGTCTATAAGTTTAGATATGTAATTCCTAAGAATTCTTCAGTAAAAGCAAGACCTCCTTTGGATGGATTTGTAATTCAAGAATCAACATCAAAATCAGAAACTTCTGCAGAAATTCAACAGAAGTATTCTCCAGATGGTACTCAAAAAACTTTAAGCAATATATCATCTCTTAGGAATACAAGATTTATTTCTGGTGCATCTTGGGCAGGAAATGTTGCAACAATTAAAACAGAAATTCCTCATAAGTTATCTGTTGGTTCAGAAGTTTCAATATTTAATGTAGTAAGTTCTAATAATACATTAGGAGTTTCAACTTCTGGATTTAATGGATATTATACCGTAAATTCAATTATAAGCAGAAAAGAGTTTACATATACTCTTGCTACAGATCCCGGAACTTTTACTGATACAACTTCAAATAGGACAACATCATTACCCTACTTCAATCGCACAAAACTTTCGGGAACATATGTATCCTATAAAAATGACCCAATTCAAGATTATGTTAAAGATGAACAGGATGGAATTTATCATATTTCTGTTACCAATAGTTCAAATTCTCCCGGAGTAACTACATTCTCTGATGTGAGAGTTTCTCAACCAATTCAATATTTTTATCCACAAATTGATAGAGATAATGTAGAATCAGATCCACAATCATCAAAAACTTTTGCTTCTAGCGAACTAATTGGTTATTCATACTTAAATGATAAACAGAAGAGTCTAACAAAAGAAACTTTAGACAAATTCTTATCCGATAATAACGTTGGGATTGCTTTAACTCAAGTTGTTAGCAATATTGCAGGCATTGCTCATACCTTATATACAAAAACTGATCATGGATTAAATGGAATTACTGGATTATCAATTTCTGCAAATAATGTAGGGTATGGTTTTGATTTAACTCAACAAGATCTTTACAATGCAGATTTAATAGGAGGTTCTGGTGAAGGAGCTACTGCAGTTGTAAGGACTAATGGAACTACAGGTGCATTGATCAATATTGAAATAATGGACCCAGGAAGTGGATATCAAATTGGAGACGTAGTATCTGTTGTTGGTATTGCAACTACTTTAGGATATACGACTCCTACAACTTACACTGTTAATGCGATTAACAATTCTGTTGGGGACACCATTCAGATTGATGGAATTGCTGATTATTATAGTCAATACAATACTCTTTACAGTATTACTGCAATACCAAACAGTAAATCTATTGAAGTAAATTCTGCAGGTGTCATATCTTCCCCAGAAACTTCGGGAATAGAATTGTCTAAATTGAGCAATGCATATTGCGATTTAACTGGAAAGAAACTTTCAGTTTCCTCATTAAATTACAACAACCTAACCGGAATTACAACGATTACATTTACAAATGGCCATGGACTTTTAGTCTATGACAAAATCAAAGTTTCTGGTGCAGATAGTTCACTTTATAATGGTGACTTCATTGTTTCTAGAATTGTTGGTATAAACACAATCAATATTAATGTTGGAGTTTCTACCAATATTCCAGCAACAACTGGAACAATTTCAGCAAATCGTTTCGGTTATTCTTCTAAAGGTGGAAGTAACTCATTTAGAAATGAATCGAGAGTATCTGTAAATTATGGTGGTATTACCGGGTTTACTGCTTCTTCAGCATCGGCTAATTCGGGAACAATTAATATATCAAATGCATCCGACATTGGTCTGAAGATTGGAGATTATTTACAAATAGACGAAGAAGTTGTCAGAATAAACAAAACAATTACTTCAAATACTGTAAGTGTGCTGAGAGGTGTTTTAGGAACAAGAACTTCGGAGCATCCAAACTCAAGCGTCATTAAAAAAATAACAGTATATCCTATAGAATTTAGAAGGTATTCAATTTTAAGAGCATCAGGACATACTTTTGAATATGTTGGATTTGGACCCGGAAACTATTCCACTGCTTTCCCAGACCGCCAAGATAGAGAATTAAGTGAGCAAGAAGAACTTCTAACTCAGGCACTAAAACTTGATGGTGGCATTAACGTCTATACAGGAACCAATAATGATGGTGATTTTTATATTGGAAACAAGAGAGTAAGTTCGGCAACGGGTCAAGAAAATGTATTTGATTCTCCAGTCCCTTCAGTAAGAGGGGAGGAGATTGTATCAGATACAGGAAACACTGCATCTGCAAATATCTATGAGGTTCAATCACTAACTGTAAACGATTCAATCAGAGTTGATGGTGGAAAAAATGAAAATATTATTTCAGAATTTAATGGACCAGTAATTTTCAATAAGAAGATTACTTCAAATTCCGAAAAAGGAATTGAAGCACAAAACATTTTCATTCAAGGAAATGCAACAGTATCAAGAAAATATACTGTCGGAATCATTACACCAACATCATCAGCAACTTCGGGAGATGTTACATACTTCTCCCAACCAAGTGATGGTGGTTATCTTGGATGGGTTTATACAACAAATAGTGAATGGAGAAAATTTGCACCTATACAGAATGCTGCGGGAGAATGGACAGGCGTTTTCAATGGCACAATCAATGGTACAATCGGGACAGTTGCCGGATTAGATTCCATTTGGAGAGAAAAAATTATTGGAACAGGGACTAGTTTAGCATATTATAATAAAGGTGGTGTTGGTATCGGAACTTCAAGTATTCAAAGTAATATTAAATTAAGAGTTGAAGGTAAGACCTTTATTAACGGTCTTTTAAATGTTACGGAAATTATTGAAAATGCCACTATTGTCAACTCATCTTGGCCTGCTTTTGCACCACCGGAGCAGCCATCCGCAGATAGAGTTTCATTGTATCTGGGTGACGATAATGTATACTATTATACTTCTGCAGCCTCAAGTGATTGGGGAGTCAATTTTACAGGAACAACTACTCAAACTTTAGGTGAAATATTAGATGTTGGTAAGTCAATAACCGTTGCATTCTTAGCAACAATTGGAGGAAATGCTGCATATAATAATGAAGTTTTTATTGATGGAACTTCTATAACAAATATTCAATACTATGGTGGAAGTGCATATACTGGTGGAAATCCAGGCAATACCGATGTATATACATACATTATAATAAGGATTGGTGATAGTGGGAATGTAATAAATGATTATAGAGTATTCACTTCACAATCAACTTACGGAAATTCATAGGTAAAGTAAAATGCCAATTCTTGGTGGAATAGGAAATATATCCGAATATGCCTATAGAAGCAATGCAGAATTTCGGCCTTGCCCATATAGTTTTTTGGATTTATTAGAGATAAATCCAAATACTACATATTATTCTACAGGAATTGGTGGAACATTTTTCCAAGTAGTTGAATGTTTAACAACATCAGTTCCAATTAAATTATCAACAACTATTAATAGAAGATGGTATTCTGATACTTTAGCATTATCAAGAACTGAAATTGCAGATACAAATCTTCTAAATTCTCTAACTGGTATTGGATATACTGTAGAGTATTCTACATTTGCCTCAGTTTTTGCTAATGATAATAGATTTAGTGCATCATTTGCTGATGATTTTGGAAGTATTCCATTTTATAGTTTTGCAGATGATTTACCCATCGCAGATAGATTTAGTGCAAATGATTCAAGAATAAAACCAAGTGGAACCTTTGTCATCAAATTGGCAATACCAGAGGAAGATCAATTTGATTCTTTGGACTTTTCTTTAGATGAAACTTTTGATTCTATATTGTCAAAATTTAGTCAAAATAAAAAATCAAAAATTTTAGAAGATATTTCTGCAAATAATAATGTTTATCTAACCGATGGTAGAGTTTTACCTGTACCAGTAACTACTTCACCTGGAGATAGGCCGATTATTTGGGGATATGAATTTAACTCAACTCTTTCAATAGGAGGTTTTTCCTCGGATTGGAACGTAAGTGTTAGATGGCCTGATGTTGAACCAGATGTAACTTTTGCATTTAATCCTGTAAGTAACCATGTAATTTATTACTACAGCGATCCAAACAGAGGTATTGATGAAAATGATGGTGATATTGTATCAAATGAAATTTCAATTAGAGGATTAGAAAATTCATACTTTATTCCTGGAGGATATACAAACAGACTTGGTGCTGATACTTGGGTTGATGGCAATCCAACTCCATTTGAAGATTATGGTGGAATTATTATAGATGGAACTGAATTTAGTTCTGCCTCTATTAGTCCTGATAATCCTTTTAATAATCCAAATGATATTGCATCAAGTACATATGCAATATGGGAAAATGGAAGTTTAATTTCTCTTACAGCAAAAAATGAAGATTTTGTTGAACGAAAACAATCGACAGGACTTCCATCGGTTGGATATGAAAATACTCTAAACATTACTTTAGAAAACTATCCATTTAGTTATAGATGGTTGGGTCCTTCACCTTCAGGATTTACCTCAATTTGGAGTGTAGAAACAGAACCACTAGATTTAACTCCATCATTTTTAGTTTTTGAGGACTTTACAAATACAAGAGTAGCTTTTACACCTATTGCCAATGTTGCATTAGATTCAACATTCTTCACAGGAGATGCTTTAGTTGGAGTCACAACAGAAGCACTCAAAATTACTGGATTGAACGTAGGACTTCAAACAAGTGCAGTATTGACAACAAGTGCACTAAATCAACAATCTGCATACCAAGTGTATAGAAACGGAGAAATACTTAGTAATTATGATGCTGACAAAACGAATATTTTAGTTAGAAATGATGACTTTATTTCATTAAGAACTAAAACTGGCACTCAAAACTTAACTATAAATCTTGCCACTATTAAAGTTGGTAATACCAGTACTGAATGGAGACTCACTACTGTTGCTGCTGCAGCTCCATAATTTATAAATAAATAACAAGGGGATAGTGAACCTTTCGAGTAGAACAAATGGCAACTAATAAGAATTTCATTGTCAGAAACGGACTTGATGTATCAGATAATCTTGTCTATGCAGATGGAAGTACTCGAAAGGTTGGAATAGGGACTTCAACACCAAAAAAAGACCTTCATGTAGAGGGTAATGTTCTAGTTACTGGAGAATTATATTTTCCCTTAAAAGAAGGAGAAACTTCAGTAGGTTCTACTGTTGGTATCGTATCTTCGACAGATTTAACAAGAATTGTTGGAATTGATACAAGCAATATTTTAGTGGGAGATATTGTATCTGGAGACTTTATAACAATTGATACGGAAATATTATCAATTGGTCAAGGTACATTAGAAATTTCCCCAAACCATACAAAAACATCAGGTATTGCAACTACATCATTTACATTTTCAAGATTCAGTTTTTCAGGTAATCCCGGAGATGTTTTAGTATCTGGCGGATTTGGTCAACCGGCAATTTGGGGAGATCCAACTTTAGGCGTTATTCTAGATAATAATTCTTCAAATACACAATTTATTAACTTCACTCCTGGTGTTGCAAGTACATTTATAAACTTTTCAACAAATTTAACATATGTTCCAACATCAAATAGTATTGGATTTGGAACTACGCAACCACAAGCAAATATTGATATTTTAACTTCAGAAAATAGTAATATTTTAATAGGTGATATTCCAAATAAATTATCAAGCACAGATTTTGGAATTCAGTTTACTGGACTTGCAAGTGATGTAAATTCAGGACTTTTCACTGAACACGACGGAGAACTTATAAGTTTAGGAATAAACAGAGAGCAAGTAGGTATTGCAACTACTTCTAGAGTTGGTGGCATAGTTAGAATTGATACAAGAACATCTGGTGCATTTGGAGACTCTAATTCATTTGCTGTAAAGGGAGTATCTATCGGAGATTCTCAATCTGATTCTTATAATGCACTCGTCGTTAATTTAGATACTGGTGATACTTTACTAACTCCAGAAAAAGGTAAAGTCGGTATTGGAACAACAATAGCATATTATGATTTAGAAGTCAGAGGAGAAACTCTTTTAGGTGGTCCTCTTTATGTTACTAATGGAATAGTTGATACAAGATCTGGAATTGTTTCCGGAAGAGAAATATTAAACACAGATCCTATAGTAGTTATTTCAGTACCAGCATATCAAAAATATATTAGTGGAATAAACACTGATGGACTGAATATATTAGATTCTATTTCTGGAATTGACATTGTTCCAGGAACAGTTATAACTTCTATTGGAATTAATAGTGTTAGTATTACTCCCGATCACAACAGAATTGGAATTCCACAAAGTCGTGAATTTACAATACAAAGAAATTTCTATTCAGGAAGAAGTGGAGAAGTTTTAGTTTCCAGAGGTCCAGGTTTATCTCCAAACTGGTCTTCTTCAGAGGACTCTACCGTCGTTAGTATTAATACAACAACCACATATTACCCAACAATTGTACAAGGTCTCGGAAGACAACAAACGGGAATTGCTCAATCAGAATTTGTCTTTATACCAGATCCAGGCAATGTTGGTATTGGTTCAACAATTCCAACTGAAAGATTAGATGTTTTAGGAAATGTTGGAGTTTCGGGAACAATCACAGTAGGATTCCTTACAGCACCAAATATTTCAGTTGCAAACACTGCAACCATTGGATTCCTTACAGCAACTAATGTATCTGTTGCTGAGACTGCTACGGTAGGATTCCTGACAGCACAAAATATTGGTGTTGCAGAATCAATCACTTCCAACACAGTCAGTGCTTTAACTTATCTTGGAAATGGAGCAAATCTTACTGGTATTGTAACACAAATAAATGCTGGAAAGGGTATAAATTTAAGTGCCACTGAACTTCCAGGAAAGGGTCTTATAAATATTGACTCATATTTCCCAATTGGAAAAACTATATTTGTAACTCAGAATGGAAATGATGCCAATAGTGGTTTGACTGAAAGTGATTCCAAGAGAACTATCAAGGCAGCTGCTGCTGTTGCTTTCCCAGGAGATACAATTAAAGTTTATCCAGGAGTTTATGTTGAGAATAACCCAATTGTTCTTGGAACAAGAGTTGCTGTTGAAGGAACAGAACTTAGAAACTGTGTTGTAACTCCAAGATATAAAGACAGAGATATTTTCCATGTAAACAACAGTTGTCATGTAACTGATTTAAGTTTTATTGATACTGAGGATATGGTCCATGGTGCAGCGGTTGTTGCATTCCAACCTCTTCTTGGTGTATCAGCAGATAGATATTTTGACGCCGCAAGATTAATTCGTTTTAATCTCGATTATATTGCAAAAGAGTCAGTAGGATTCTTAACAAGTGGATTTAGTGGTTTTGCTGGAAATCACAGAGAACAAGATGCTGCAAGACTGATTGATTCTAATATTGATTATATTGCAGCAGAAGCAGTTGGATTCTTGACTTCACCAACAGGATTAAACTTTGTTGTCCCTGGACCCGGAACAACGGCGGATTGTGCTGATGATGTTAGAGATATTTTCCGTTCAGTTTCTTATGACTTAAAGGCAAATAGCAACCGTAAGTCAGTTGGGGCAGCGCTTTCATACTTTAATGATTCTGGTGCTCTTGTTCACATTACAGGTCCAGGAGTATCAACAGCAACTATTTCTACCTTAGATTATGCAGCAGGAATTGCAAAATCGGTTATTGATAATGTAGCACCTCCAATTTCATATCAGTCTGGCGTTGGTTCTGTTACTCAAACATTTAATCCTTCGGTCATTGCAGTTCCAGGTGGTTGTGTTGCAGTAGGTACAACAATACAGCAACTGGTCGGAATTGTCACTTCTGCAATTGGAGCAGGAAATACAAGTGGTCTTCCTAGCATTAGATTTGGCGTTACATTAGAGAGTGCAGACTGTGCCGATGACGTTAAGGATATTTGGAAGTGCGTAATTCATGACATTACCAGAGGTGGTAATTCTAGTTGTGTAGGTGCTGGCAAGTCTTATTTTGATGCAGACTTTAATTTGATACCACAAATTCTCAAAAATCCAGGAGAAGTTGATCAAACCATTTCAACTCTTGATTATTCTTTTGAAGTTGCAAGAGCAGTTATTAATAATTCGACATGGGGAGGTCTGTCAGTAGGAGTTGCTTCTGCGGTTACAGGAGCACTTTATGATAATGTAACTGGAATTGTTACAATTACTGCAAATGGTCATGGATTATCAGAAAAAGATGCTGTTAAAGTTTCTGGATTGGAATTTACTTGTCCATCAGGTCCAGGAATTGTAACATATCCTAGTGGTAAATTTGGAAATATATTTAATGTAGAATCTGTTATTGATACAAACACTTTCAGTGTAATTGTAGGGCAATCAACACTTCCACATACTTATAATGGTCCTAGCGGAACAGTTCAGAAATATGTAAACTTCCAAAATGAGTTTACGCAAGTTAAAGATATTGCAATACAACCAGATCCAGACACCGGATTTAATCATGCAGTAAATGGATGTGCCAATGTTGTTTCTGCACTGAAATCTTGTGTTGGAGTTGTTACAACCATTCTTGCTTTGGGAGCAAATTCTGGAATTAGAACAACTTATCCAGGAAATGCTGGAATTGGATATACTACATTAGTTGGTGTTACCACAGCAACCTATGATAATCTAACTGGAGAAACAAGAATAACTGCACCAAATCTAAATGTAAAAGTTGGAGATATTGTAGAAATTAGAAATCTATCATTTGAGTGCGATTCTGGTGGAGGTATAGGAACTCAAAAATTCCCTTCAGGAAAATATGGATATCTTTTTGATGTTACTGGAGTTGGAACAGATCAATCATTTACAGTCAATACTGGAGTTTCTACAATTTCCCATAATTATGTTGGTGGTGGTTTTGTCGTAGATCGTGCAATAGGAATTACTACTGCTTCTTACGATAATGTAACTGGGATTACAACAGTAACTGCTCCAGGAGCAATTGTAAAAGTCGGTCAATTTGTAAAACTTCAAAACTTAGAATTCTCATGCACAAGTGGTGCAGGAACAACAACATTATATCCAACTGGTAATCTTGGATTTGAGTTTAGAGTCAATGAGGTTATTGGATCTGGAACTACATTTGTAGTAAACACTGGTGTTTCTACAATTCCTCACACATATGAAGGTGGTGGAGTTGTGTTCCCACCTTATTCTCCTGGTGTTGGTCCTATCACACAAGGTCCTTATATTAGAAACTGCACAAACTTTATTCCAAAATCAATTGGAATGAAAGTTGATGGATTTGATGCAGAACCAGGAAAACTTGATGACATTGGTGTTACAGGAACCATGAGTGTTGACTCTTACACTCAATATAATCAAGGTGGTATTGGAGTTTCAATTACCAATGGAGCATACTCACAATTAGTTTCTATATTTACGATCTGTGATCAGACTGCAATCTTTACTGCATCAGGTGGTCAATGCGACATTACAAACTCCAACTCTTCCTTTGGAACTTTTGGACTCGTTTCTGATGGTGTTGGAGATGAAACTACAAAATCAATTTATCACTACACGGGAGTTGCAAGAACAGAAGCAGTATTAGAGCAATCAATTGTTGAGGTTTCTGGAGTTGGTAATTTGAGACCTTATGATGGTCAAGCAATTTATTTTGGCGAACTTTTTTATGAAGTAGAAAGTATAGAAATTCTTGATTCTGGTTTTGGGTATACCCAACCCCCCCGAGTTGCAATTGATTTTCCAACTGGACCAAATGGAATTAGAGCAGAAGCATCTTCAAATATAGATCAATTTGGAAGAGTTTCTAGTATTGATATTCTTAGCAGTGGATCTCAATATAGATTAAGTGATCTTCCTCAAATATCAATTGCTTCTCCTGGTGCAGGAACAACTGCAACAGCAAGATTAAAACTGTATCCAATTTATTACACAATTGAAAGTGCTTCTTTACCATCCGAAGGAAATTCTACGATAGTTTTAAATAATAATCTAAATAATACAGTAAGTACTGGAACCACAGTCTATTTTACTAGATTGAGTCTCCAAATCACTTCGTCTCATTCCTTTGAATGGGTTGGTTCTGGAAATAATATTAATACTGCAAAACCTGCTCTTGGTGGCGTTGTTGTTCCAGAAAATGAAGTTGTTAAATTAAATGGTGGTGAAGTTGTATATACTTCAACCGATCAGGCAGGTAATTTCAAAATTGGTGATGGAGTAGTCGTAAATCAATTAACCGGAACTATTTCTGGAAGATCATTTAGTCAAAGTTTGTTAAACACCGTAACCCCACTTATCATCGCATTAGGTAACTAAAATGGCAGCAGTAGCACTTAATAGTTTTAAAACAATCAGAAAAGAACTAACAACAAGTTCTGTTGGAATTTATACTTGTCCTGTTGGAGTTGCTGCAATTGTTATTTTGGCTCAGGTTACTAACCTTACATCAGACACAACTTCTCAAATTACAGCAATTCATTCTCGTCCTGGAGAAATTCCAGCAGACTACAAATTTGCAAATAATTCATTTGTCCCCCCAAATGATAGTATAAATTTAGTTCCAGACGGAAGATTGGCGCTTGAAACAAATGATGTGATTAAAGTCCAGGCAAGCGCCAATAATGAATTAAATATTGTATTAAGCATTCTTGAAACCGCAAAACAATAAGTAAATGGCAAGACTACTATCCGGAAGAGTTAAGAAGACTCCACAATCAGGAATTACTTCTGATCGTTACGAATTTTTGGGTTTAGATCAGGCCGAACCCGATTTAGGAGATCCCATAATTGGACCATCTTCTACTGGAGCAAAACCATTTCCTCCAGGAAGTCAATATGTTCTTATTAATGTTGGGGGACAAACTGGAGAAAGATACTGGATTCCATCAACCTCACTTGTACCACCTGGAACAACTCCCGGATCATTTACAGTTTTTAATAATAGCGTTCAAGTCGGAATTGCAAATAGTTTCAACAAATTTAATTTTGTAGGAACTGGAGTTACTGTAGACTTTGTTGGTCCAAATTTTGAAGATCAAACTGGTGTAGCAACAGTAAGAATTCAAATTACCGACGTTCAAGGAATCGGTGATGCTTATGAAGTTGCATATAATAACCCATCAACTGGAAAGGAAGATGGTGCATCTGGATTTGTATATAGAAATGGAAAAGTAGGTATTGGATCCACTATTCCTACAAAAATTCTGGATGTTTATGGTGAAGTAGGATTTACGACTATACATACACTTGATTTAAACATTGGATCTGGTGCAACAGTATTAAAAACTTATAATGGAAATATTGGAATTGGAACTCAAACCCCCAAATATTCATTCGAATTTTCAAATCCTGTAGGACTGTCTAGTTTAGTATATGATGGAAGAGGAAGACCCGGAAATGATAATGATGTTTTAATTTCAAAGGGAGATGGAAGACCACCAGAGTGGGCTGCACTTGCAAGTGCAGTTCCGGCGGAAAAATCAGATTCCTTAAAAACTACCGAATCTTCCGAAGATAGATCATTCTACATAGGATTTTCATCAAATACAAATTCATATTCTCAATTATTTGTTGATTCAGACTCTCTTATTTACAATCCAGATAAAGTAAAACTTGGAATTGGAACAAATCCACAATATGCTCTTGATGTAAATGGAACAATAAGAGCTGAGGAGATTATTGTTGATGTGATGTCATCATTCCCTGGAATTTTGACTACAACTTCAACTTCAACAGCAGTTTTAGATTCTTTTGACAGTGGTCAGTTTAGAAGTGCAAGATATTCAGTACAAACTACAACAACCGGAAGATTATCAAATTATAGTATTTCCGGATTAACATCAGGTTCCAATTATTCTCCAGGAACTTATCAAAATGTTTCTCTAATTTCTGGATTAACCGGAGAACAAGCAACAGCAAATATAACTGTAAGTCCAAAAGTATCAACTCAAATTTCTTCCACTACACTAACTGGTGGCATTTTTACCACTACTGATAGTATTGCAGGAATACCTACAGCAACTCTTGTGGCATTTGATACTACCCTTAATCCAAATACTTATGAAGAATCTAGAATAACTGAGATACAAGTAGCAAATTCTGGAGCAGGATTCACAAGTATCCCAAATATAATTATTGATTCCCCAATTATATCGGGCAATCCAGTTCTTGGAGTTGGAATTGGATCTACTGCATTAGTTACAGAAGTTTCCATGAAGGTTACTAACGTAATTCTTAATTCCTCAGGGATATCTACAAACACCATTCCAACAGTAACTTTCGATACTCCAGTAGGATCAGGAGTAACCGCAGAAGGAATTGTTGGATTTGGCATATCGACATTCACAATTACTGGCGTAGGATCTGCTTATACTTCCCCACCAACAGTATCTTACAATCAAACTCCAACAGAATCCCCAGTTGTTTCAGTTGGTCTTGGATTATCTGATACAAATATATTAATTACAGGAGGATCAGGTTATGATAATACCGTAACACTTACTGTCAATGGTGTAAATGGAATAGGGAATGATGCACTCATTTCAGTTGGATCTATATCTATAGGTGGAACAATTCTGTCTGTTAATGTGATAAATCCCGGAACTGGATACACAACTCCACCAACAATAGTAGTTAATGGAACTGGAGTTGGTGCTGCTATCACTATTACGGAACTGATTGTTTCTAACATTGACGTAATTTCACCCGGAGCAGGTTTCCAAACATCAAAACCAGGTGTGAGTTTAAGTGGTGGGGGAGGAACTAATGCTACTGCTCAAGTTGATGATATTGTTTTGACTGGAATTAATTTAACAAATCCAGGATATGGATATACATCTGCTGATATTCCAGTAACAGTTTCTATTGATTCTCCTGGATTAGTTCAACCAGTTGGATTTTCAACAGTTGGATTGGGAATTTATTCTGTAAGGGCAACTACTGGATTGGGATATACAGAAGTTCCAGGAATAACCACAGATAGTCCCACAATTTCTCCATTTACAGAAGCAGTATTAACTCCTGTTCTTGGATATGATTCTCAGTATGATATTCTTCCTGGTCCTGGATATGGAGGAACAACATATTATTATATTGATCCTATTGATAACAATACATTTAGAATTACTAAGGACTTTGCAGGAACTGATTATGTAACATTAGGTTATGATGTTTCTGCAAATCCAAATGTTTACATTGATGGGATAGTTACAAATGTAGACATACAGAAACAGGGATCTGGATTCCAAATTGGAGAAGTTCTATCAGTAAACAATAATAATCTTTATTCATCGTTTAGTGAAGTTGTTGGAACAGGATTTAGTTTTACTGTTTCTAATTTGGTGGAGAGTTTCCAAATTTCTGATATATTACTTTTACAATCGGTTGGTTCTGCAACCACCAGCGTTTCTATCGTAGAATATGCTGGAATTTCTGATACCGAAAATCTTGTAGAATATAGTGCTGATTTAAGTGGAATAAATGTAAGATTGAATGTGACACCAAATTATGCAAATAATACATTAGTTTATAATAAATTCCCAACAAGAGTATAATAATTTTATCAATACCAATTTGCAAAAAATAACAATCTAAATACTATTATAGAAGGGTAGAATTAAAAATGGCGAAAAATCGCATAGTATTTTCTGACGACTTTATCTTAAAAGATCAACGAATTGGTATTGGAACAGCAGATCCCAAGGAGTCTTTGGATGTTGCAGGAAATGCTACGATTTCCCAAAATCTTTATATTGGAAACAGTATAGGAATTGGAACAACTTCTCCAAAATCGGATTTTGATGTAAATGGGACTCTGAGGGTATCTGGTGTTTCTACATTTAGTAACGATGTCAATATTTCTAGTTCTTTAAACGGAAATCCAATTGGTAAATTTAATGATGGTGGAAGTGTAGAACTTTATAATGATGGATCTAAGAAATTTGAAACCACAGGGGTTGGTGTATCTATTTTCAATGGAACATCAGATACTGCGACTATTCAAGGTCCTGCAAATTTAATTATTGACCCAATGCCTGTTGGTGTTGGAACTACTAGTGGCGTAGTTAGAATTAAGGGTGACTTATATGTTGATGGAACAGAAACTATAATCAATTCTACCACAATTGAGCTTGCAGACTTTATTGTCGGTATTGCCTCTACGGCGACATCCGATATGCTTGCCGATGGTGCAGGTATCAAAATAGGACCAGATAATACTTTCCTTTACGAATATAATGGAGGAACAAATCCTTCATTAAAATCTAGTGAAAATCTTAACGTAGCATCTGGCAAAGCATATCAAATCGATCAGACAGAAGTCCTTTCTGCAACAACATTAGGATCAGGAGTTACTAATTCTTCTCTTACATCATTAGGAACTCTTATTGAAGACTTAGATATTGAGTCTGGTAAAGTTTATAAGATTAACAATACCGAAGTTTTATCTTCTACAACATTAGGATCAGGAGTTACTAATTCTTCTCTTACATCATTAGGAACTCTTATTGAAGACTTAGATATTGAGTCTGGTAAAGTTTATAAGATTAACAATACAGAAGTCCTTTCTGCAACAACATTAGGTTCTGGTGTAACTGCTTCTTCACTGACGGGTCTTGGAACTCTTTCTCAAAGTTTAGATTTAGAATCTGGTAAAGTTTATAAGATTAACAATACAGAAGTCCTTTCTGCAACAACATTAGGTTCTGGTGTAACTGCTTCTTCACTGACGGGTCTTGGAACTCTCACAACACTCAGCGTTTCTGGTGAAGTTTCTGTTGCAGATAAGATTGTTCATACCGGAGATACTGACACTGCAATCAGATTTCCAAGTGATGACACATTTACCATCGAAACTGGCGGACAAGAAAGACTTCGTGTAACTGGAATTGCAACTCAATCTGTTGGTATTGGAACCACTAATCCGACAGCACTTCTTGATATTGCTGGAAGTATCAGAATTCGTGGGGAATTTTATGATGCATTAAATAAACCAGGACAAGCAAGTCAAGTTTTAGTTTCAACTGGTGCTGGAGCAACCTGGGCAGATACTACCTCTATGTCGGCAGGAGATGCATCATCATTAGATGGTGTAGATTCTACTCAGTTTTTAAGGTCCGACGAAAATGACACAAAAACTGGAATCACAACTTTCCAAGATTTTGTTGATGTTGATGCCAATTTAGATATCCAAAACACTTTAACTGTTGGTCAAGGAGTTACTGTAACAGGTATTTCTACTTTTAATGATAATGTTGATATAAATGCAAATGTAGATATCCAAAACACTTTAACTGTTGGTCAAGGAGTTACTGTAACAGGTATCTCTACATTCAATTCCAATGTTGATATAAATGCAAATGTAGATATACAAGATAGTTTAGTAGTTGGTGGTGGATTAACAGTAACAGGTGTTTCTACCTTTGCATCTAATTTGGATATAAATGCAAATGTAGATATCCAAGAGACTTTAACAGTTGGTCAAGGTGTTACCGTAACTGGTATTTCTACTTTTAATTCTAATGTTGATATAAATGCAAATGTAGATATTAGAGACACTTTAACTGTTGGTGGTGGATTAACAGTAACAGGTGTTTCTACCTTTGCATCTAATTTGGATATTGATGCATCCGTAGATATCCAAAACACTTTAACAGTTGGTCAAGGAGTTACTATAACTGGTATTTCTACGTTCAATTCTAATGTTGATGTAGGTGCAAATTTAGATATTAGAGACACTTTAACTGTTGGTCAAGGTGTTACTGTAACTGGAATATCAACCTTTAACAATAATGTTGACGTTAAAGATACTTTAATTGTTGGAAGTGGATTAACAGTAACTGGAATATCAACCTTTAACAATAATGTTGACGTTAAAGATACTTTAATCGTAGGTCAAGGTGTTACTGTAACTGGAATATCAACCTTTAATGATAATGTCAACATTAATAACACCTTAACAGTTGGTCAAGGTGTAACAGTAACTGGAATATCAACCTTTAACAATAATGTTGACGTTAAAGATACTTTAATCGTAGGTCAAGGTGTTACTGTAACTGGAATATCAACCTTTAACAATAATGTTGACGTTAAAGATACTTTAATCGTAGGTCAAGGTGTAACAGTAACTGGAATATCAACCTTTAACAATAATGTATTATTTGCTGATGGTACTGAGTCAAGTCCATCAATTTCATTTAAGTTAGATCAAAATACTGGAATTTTTAGAGCGTCTGATGATGGAATTGCATTTGCGACAAATGGAACAGAAAGGGCTAGAATAATCTCTGATGGAAAAGTTGGTATCGGAACCACAATTCCAACTCAAACACTTGACGTAAATGGAACAGCAACTGTTCGTGATTCACTTTCCATTGGAACAACAACTCCAACAGCAAAACTGACAATTGATGTTGGAACTGGAACTACTGCAATTGATGTTCAGGGATCTGCTGGTCAACTGTTCTCTGTTACCAATAATCTCACATCAGGTTCTATCTTCTCAGTCAATGATGTTTCTGGTATTCCAAGTATTGATGTAAATGCTGATGGAACTATTCAGTTAGCACCTTTTGGAAGCACTGAGAATGTCGGTATTGGAACGACAAATCCACAATCAAAACTAGATGTCATTGGTGATATTAAAATTTCTGGGGTTTCTACATTAGGAACAGTTCAAATTTCATCGGGTATCATCACTGCAACTTCTGGTGTTGTTACTTATTATGGTGACGGTTCAAATCTAACTGGAGTTTCCGCAGAATCTGTAGATTCTTATCAATTTAATACAGGAATTACAAGCAGTTTTTCCGCAGTTTTAACTGGAATTGGTGGTTCAATAATAACCTTCCCTTCTACAGCAGGAAAACAATACATAGTATATTCAATACATGCAGCAAATGTTGCTGCAGGAAATACTGAAGTTAATGTAACTGGTTCCTTTGATTTTAATGGTGGAGAAAGATCTTACTTTGCATACAGCGTACCAATTCCTACAGGTACTGGAATAGATCTTCTGATTCAGCCTCAAATATTAAATCCTTCAGACCAAATTGCAATGAGAGGTTTGGATTATGATAGAAATGGTGCTGATAGTGTAGTTGAGGTACACGTATCATACCAAGAAAAGACAAGCACGGAGTATTTTGGCGTTGGATTTGGTACTGTTGGAATTGGAGTTACTGATCCAATTGGAATTTATACATCTTCAACTTATCCCAGTGTGATACAATCTATAAGACTTACCAATCGTACAGATACTGGCGCATATCCAATAAGTTTAAGTATTGCAAATGGAGTAAGTACTATAAGAATAGTAGACAATCTAATAATACCAAAATATGGTAGTGTTGAAATAATAGATAGCAGCCCTAAGAGGTTAAATCTTAATGATATATTAAATGTTCAGGTAGATCAAACATCAACAATAGATGTACAAGTATCTGGAAAACAAATAGTATAATAAACTCTTCATAAATAAAATGACATAAAATTCATTTATAATGAGACGTAGTATTATTATACTTGATGGTTTTTATTCTGAACCAGATAAGATAAGAAAAATAGCATTAAACTCACCATATCCCGATCCCAGTGATCAGTACACATATCCAGGAAAAAATTCACAAGACAACTACTATCCCCCAGAACTTCACAATAGATTTGAGTCAATTCTCAATCGCAAACTCATTCCAGCACAACCCAACGGATACTTTAGATTGTCGTTGGAGTCAGACTCTTATCGCCAAGATGTTCATGTAGATCCGACATGGGAATTTGGTGCTGTTTGTTATCTCAATCCACCAGAACAATCTATTGATGAAGGTGGGACCTCATTTTGGATGCATAATAAAACTAAAATGGAAAGGTGTCCACAAACAGACAAAGAAGCAAATCATTATGGTTATTTCTCATCAAAAGAAGCATGGAATACAACTGTTTATGGAGAAGGACTAGATAGATCAAAATGGACTAGATACTTATTGTCCCCAATGAATTACAATCGTATTGTAATATTCAGAGCTGACTTATGGCATTCTCATAATTATAATTTTGGCAATTCTCTAGAAAATGGTCGATTAGTTCAATTATTCTTTTTTAATCCCACTGGTTGGTGAACATGAACAAAAAATATTATTTTATGGCGGGTCTTCCAAGATCAGGAAGCACTTTATTAAAGAGTATTCTTAATCAAAATCCAATACTCCATACAGAACCCGTTAGTCCAGTTTTAGAACTAACTCATTATAACAATGAGTATTTTAAGGATAGTGAACAATATCTGGGATACCCAAAACCAAAGTCCGCACATAAAGTCATTTCAAGTATTATTAACAATTATTATGTGGAAGTAGAAAAACCAATAATTATAGATCATTGTCGGGCCTGGAGTAACAACATTGAAATGATAAAAACTTTTATCACTCCCTTTCCCAAAATTATCTGTCCAGTAAGAAATATTACAGAAATATTGACATCTTTCATTGAATTAATAAATCGTAATTCAGATCAGGTATCATTCGTAGACCAATATCTTATTGAACATAATTTACCAATCAACAATGACAATCGTTGCCATTATTTGATGAGTAAAGATGGGATTGTCGAACAAGCATTGTGGGCTCAATCTCAAGCTTTTATAAGGGGTGATGGTAAAAAATATCTACACATGGTAGAATATGAAGATTTGATTAATTTCCCAGAAAAAACATTGGCAGATATCTACAATTTCTTAGAGTTGGATTACTATTCTCACAATTTTAACAATATTGAGAATACTCATAGAGAGATTGATGACCAATGGTATCTCAAGGACATGCATCATGTAAGAAAAAGACTTGAAAAAAAATCAAAATCACCTCAAGATGTTTTATCCCAAGAGATCATAAATACCTACAGCAACTTAGAATACTGGAAAAATTATAATCATAGGTATTATTAATTATGGGTATAATGATAGGATTACCCTGCGGAGGTGGGGTTGTAAGTGAAAAGACAACTGTTGGATTGTTTAATTTAGGAAAAACATTAATTAGAAATGATATAAATCATGGGTTGTTAACCCTTTCCAACTCATCTTTGATTACTCAGGCAAGGTCAAAGATAGCAAATTTTTTTATTAACAATACAGAACATGATTATCTTCTCTTCTTGGATAGTGATATTGGATTCGAATCTGAAGATGTAATTAAACTACTTTCACATCAAGTTCCAATAGTATCTGGTGCTTATCCAATGAAGGTAATCCCGGAAAGATATTGTGTAGAAGTATCTCAACCAGAAAGAAGAGATGGTAATTTACTTAAAATAAATGGAAATGGAATGGGATTTGTTCTCATTCATCGCCAGGTATTCTTAGAAATTGCAAGAAAATATCCAGATCTAAAATATATTCCTTCGGACTATCATTCAGATACTCCACACACATGTGGAGAAATTAGAAACTCATATCATTATTTTGCTGAACATAAGTCCAAAAATGGGTTTATGTCGGAGGACAAAAGTTTTTTTTACAGAGCTTCGCAAGTAGGATATGATATTTGGTTAGACACAAGTATTCATTTAAATCACACAGGTTATCACATTTATCAGGGGTAGTATTATGAAATCTGGAGCAACTGAAACATCTTATTTTTATCTACAAGAGCATTATTCATTTCCGGAGAATGTATTTGTTTCTCATATTCCACAAGAAATAAAAAAATCAAATCAAGAATACAAAATTTTATGGGCACATCATGCTTATGACCAACCATTATTTTTAGATTTTGATCACAATATTGTAAATCACATTGTTTCTCCGTCTCAATGGAATAAGGAACAGTTTATTATACACCACAATGTTCCAGAAGACAAGATCAGTGTAATACCAAATGGTGTTGCAGATATGTTTTCTTATTCAGATAAAAAAACAAAAACAATGATCTATACTTCTGTACCATATAAAGGTTTGGAAGTGTTGGCAAAAGTCATTCCAAGAATTCAAGAACAACATCCTGATGTAAAGTTTAAAATCTTTTCATCAATGTCATTATATGGACCTGGACCAGATAATTTTTTAAGCATTTATGATCATCTAAAAAAAATACCAAATGTTGAATATTCTGAAGCAGTTGATAGGGAAGACCTAGTAAAGCAATATCAAGAATCTGCATTTTTTATCCACCCTTGTATTTGGGAGGAGACATTTGGAGTTTCAATGGGAGAAGCAATGCGTTGCGGTTCTTATCCAATAATTACAAATATTGGAGCACTTTCTGAGGTTGCTGGAGAAAGAAATGCAACAGTTGTTCCCATTGATGGCGAGAACACTTCAAGTGGGTGGAAAATTACTGATAAATTTATCATAGATTTTACAAATGCTTGCTGTAAAGCACTTGATTATTATGATCATCAACCTAAATTTTATAAAGAAGTTTCAAAGATTATATCAGATCATGTTGTAGAAAAGTACAATTGGAAAGATATTGCAGAGCAGTGGAGGAATCTAATTGTTCAAATTACTCAAGTTTACTTTCAACCAGATAGTTTCGATTCTGAAATTTATAAAGAAGTATATTTAAAGAATGAATATAAAATAAAAGAATTTTCAGAAAATGATATTGTTATTGATATTGGTTCCCATCGTGGATATTTTGCCAAGTTATGTTTAGATAAAGGATGTAAAAATATTACATGTTATGAGGCAAATAAGAATAACTACGAATATCTCCTAAAAAATCTCAAGAATTATGAAGGGTGGAAAGCAAATAATATAGCAGTTTGGAAAGAAAACTCAGAAAATGTTATATTTTATAACCATAATTGCTATAACACAGGCGTAAATTCTTTTTACAAACATCCACAATCCATAGACTTTCCAGAAAAAATTGAAGAAGTAAATGTAAAAACAGTTTCTCTTGACTACATACTGAAAGATTTTGAGAAAGTGAGTCTACTCAAAATTGATGCTGAAGGTTCTGAGTATGAAATACTAATGAATTCAAGTCTTATTGAGAAAATTGAGAATATTGTTGGTGAATATCATGAATTATCTTCTTGCCATACAAATTTTGATATTGAAGGAAAAACCATAAAGGATTTAATTCAATTTTTGGAAAGTAAAAATTTCATTATACATAATATAGAAAATACGCCTTATAAAACAGGAATATTTTTTGCAACACGTCAATCAAAAATGAAAGAAAAAACTATGTCTACTGAAAACTCTTCCGCGTTGACTTATAATCCCATAGATTCTAAAAAGGCGGTGAATGATGAAGAATATCTTCGTCAAGCATCTGAAAATGTTCTTAAGTGGGAAGAAAGTGACAAAGAAATGGCACAGGGTCGAACTAACTTCCAAATAGAAAAGTTTATTGGTCTCGACACTCATAATATCTCTGTTTCTTTTGAACACATTCTAAAAGAACGTCGCATAATGGCAACAGGATATATGTTTAAGCTTATTGAAATGAAAGAAAAAGTTCGCGAATTTGAATATAAGTGGAAAAATCATGAGGACAAGTCCCAACCTCTTATGTGGGAAGTTAGTGGACCTGGTGGTGGAGGAAAGAAACTTTGTTGGTATGATTTGGATGAATTAGAACTGACTCATTACTTAAAAGGAAGTGAAATTGAAATTCGCGATAGACTTTATCAAATGGAACATTTAGATAAAATTCTCGAAAAACTTGTTGCACAAAATGGAGGCAATCCTCCAAATAGAGAGCAATTCTTAGAGGAGAATCAAAATTATTGGGATACCCGTCTTGCAGAGCAAGCATTGGATGATTTGATGGCAGCACAAACTGGAATTTCTGGCGCAAATATTCAAGCAATGCGTCGTGCTTCTGCACCATCAATAATCGATCAAAGAAATAATCTCAAAGAAGGTTATCTCCCAATGGATAAACTTATGGATCAAAGAGGACGTATGGAATTCATTGGAGACTTACAAAGTAAGGTGTTGAAAGGTTATGAGAAACTAACCGGAACTGACTTGGGATACGGTGCAGCAATTAAACCAGCGGAAGAAAATAAAAAAATCTTTGGACAAGGATTTAAATAAGAATGAATGAAAGAATAATTGTGGTTGATGACTTCTATGATATTCCATATCACTATCATAGAGGTTTTTTTGAGAACGAATGTGTACTTACTCATGAGACTGTTGGTAAAATATCTCAAATTTTAGGTGGTCCAATTAGTGTCATAGAAGCAACAAACGAAAAAAACACAAATTCTGGGGTTGTGGCACATCTTAAATGTGATTGGATTGCCGTAATTTATATGTCATTACCCCTAGAAGCATTTGGAGAGTTGGGAATTAAATTTTATTCACATAAACAAACTGGTTTGGAGGTATTTCCTTCTCAAGAGGAAATTAAATATCTTCAGATTAAAGAAGATTGTTTAAAAAATATTTTTAGTTCTGATCCAGAATTGTGGAAAGAGTATGGTTGCATTCCTGCAAGATATAATCGCATGGTTATATTTAAAGGCAATATTTGGCATTCATACAATCTAAATAATAATATTAAGTATCAAAAAATATTAATAAATCATGCCTGATACCAGAGGAATATTTTCTTTTCAAGATATATCCGAATTTAAACTTTCCAATCAATGGGTTCCTCTGGATGAAGTTTGGATAGTACCTCCCCCAAGTTCTCCAAACACTGGTTACTTTGGTGGTGGCGGTTTTCCTACAGTATCAACAATGGATAAGGTCACTTATTCAACAGATACTACAGGAGCAGTTCCTGGTGCAGATTTAAGTGTAGCACGTTATGGTCTTGCTGCAACAGGTAATGGTACCAACGGTTACTTTGGTGGTGGTAGTCCTACCGCAGCAACAATGGATAAGGTCACTTATTCCACTGATACCACAGTAGCAGCTCCTAGTGCCAATTTAAGTGCAGCACGTTATGGTCTTGCTGCAACAGGCAATAGTACCAACGGTTACTTTGGTGGGGGACGTTTACAAAAATCAACAATGGATAAGATCACTTATTCTACAGATACCACAGCAGCAGTTCCTGGTGCAGATTTAACGCAAGGAAGATATTTTCTTGCTGCAACAGGCAATAGTACCAACGGTTACTTTGGTGGTGGTGACAATCTTCCCGGCCCCTATGTAGCAACAATGGATAAGGTCACTTATTCTACTGATACCACAGGAGCACTTCCTTCTAGTGGCAATGTAAGTTCAGCACGTCGCGGACTTGGTGCAGCAGGAAACTCAACACACGGATACTTTGCTGGTGGTAATATTCCTGGTACAGTATCAACAATAGATAAGATCACTTATTCCACTGATACTACAGTAGCAGTTCCTAGCGTCTATTTAAGTGATACCGGGGATGGAATAACTGGATCTGGAAACTCAACAGACGGATACTTTGCTGGTGGTAGTCCTAGCAAAGCAACTCTAGATAAGATTAATTACTCGACAGAGACCGTATCAGAACTCACATCATCTCCATTAAGTGCAGCAAAAAGATATCGTGGCGCATCAAGTGCTAGGGCAAATGGACTTCCTGTAATAGAACCTCTAGCAACTAGATTTTCTGATGGTGCTCTTCCGACACCAAACACTGGTTACTTTGGTGGTGGTGCTCCTAACACAGCAACAATGGATAAGGTCACTTATTCTACTGATACCACAGCAGCAGTTCCTAATGCCAATTTAAGTGTAGCACGTGCTTATCCTGCTGCAACAGGTAATAGTACTAATGGTTACTTTGGTGGTGGTACTCCTATCACAGCAACAATGGATAAGGTCACTTATTCAACAGATACCACAGCAGCAGCTCCTAGTGCAGATTTAAGTGTAGCACGCTATGTTCATGCTGCAACAGGCAATAGTACCAATGGTTACTTTGGTGGTGGTAGAATCCCTGATACCACAGCAACAATGGATAAGGTCACTTATTCCACTGATACCACAGCAGCACTTCCTTCTAGTGCAGATTTAAGTGTAGCACGCGGTTTTATTGCTGCAACAGGTAACAGTACCAATGGTTACTTTGGTGGTGGGCAGCCTGGTCCATTCGCAACAATGGATAAGGTCACTTATTCCACTGATACCACAGCAGCAGTTCCTGGTGCAGATTTAAGTGTAGCACGTTATGGTCTTGCTGCAACAGGTAATAGTACCAACGGTTACTTTGGTGGTGGTAATCCTAGTACAGCAATAATGGATAAGGTCACTTATTCCACTGATACAACAGCAGCAGCTCCTAGTGCCAATTTAAGTGTAGCAAGATTTTATGTTGCTGCAACAGGTAATAGTACCAATGGTTACTTTGGTGGTGGTAATTCTGTTCCAGTATCAACAATGGATAAGGTCACTTATTCTACTGATACAACAGCAGCAGTTCCTGGTGCAGATTTAAGTGTAGCACGGCGTGCTCTTGCTGCATCAAGTGCTAGGGAAAATGGACTTCCTGCAATAGAACCTCCAGCACCAACTCCAACATCTTCTACTGTTTCTGCTCAATTACCAAACACTGGTTACTTTGGTGGTGGTGAACTTCTTCCCGGTACTACAGCAATAATGGATAAGGTCACTTATTCAACAGATACCACAGCAGCAGCTCCTAGTGCCAATTTAAGTGCAGCACGTTACACTACTGCTACAGGTAACGGCACCAATGGTTACTTTGGTGGTGGGTTTCCTGGTCCAGTAGCAACAATGGATAAGGTCACTTATTCCACTGATACCACAGCAGCAGTTCCTGGTGCAGATTTAAGTGTAGCAAGATATGGTCATGGCGCAACAGGTAATAGTACTAATGGTTACTTTGGTGGTGGTTCATCTCCCGGTAAAGTATCAACAATGGATAAGGTCACTTATTCCACTGATACCACAGCAGCAGCTCCTAGTGCCAATTTAATTAATGAATTTAATAGAATTTCTGCAACAGGCAACACTACCAATGGTTATTTTGGTGGTGGGGGAGTTCCTATCTTAGTAACAATTGATAAGGTCACTTATTCTAACGATACAACATCAACACTTCCTTCTAGTGCAAATTTAAGTGTAGCACGTTGGGTTACTGCTGCAACAGGTAACAGTACCAATGGTTACTTTGGTGGTGGTACTCCTGGTTCAAAGTCAACAATGGATAAGGTCACTTATTCCACTGATACCACAGCAGCAGTTCCTGGTGCGAATTTAACTTTAGCACGTAATGGTCTTGGGGCAACAGGTAATAGTACCAGCGGTTACTTTGGTGGTGGTAGAACTAGTCCAGTATTATCAACAATGGATAAGGTCACTTATTCTACTGATACCACAGCAGACGTTCCTGGTGCATATTTAACCGTGGAACGTAGGTATGTTACCGCATCAAGTGCTAGGGCAAATGGACTTCCATTAGCAGCACCAGTTTATTTGTAATATCACAAATCACAATTACATAATCTAAATAATAATATTAAGTATCAAAAAATATCAATAAATCATGCCTGATACCAGAGGGATATTTACATTTAAAAAAATATATAATTTAAAAGTTACTGATAATGGTATTCCTCTGGATGAGGTTTGGATATCACCCTCACCATTTTTGACTTCTACTCCAAACACTGGTTATTTTGGTGGTGGTATTACTCCCGCCGTAACTGCAACAATGGATAAGGTCACTTATTCAACAGATACCACAGTAGCAGTTCCTGGTGCAAATTTAACTGGTGGTCGTAGATATATTGCCGCTACAGGAAATAATAATAATGGTTACTTTGGTGGGGGTGGCACTCCTTCTGCGGTATCAATAATGGATAAGGTAAATTATGTGACAGAGACCACATTAAGATCACCTAGTGCAAATTTAACTGCAGTACGTTTTAGTCATGGCGCAACAGGTAATAGTACCAATGGTTACTTTGGTGGTGGTAGACTCCCTTCTACCACAGCAACAATGGATAAGGTCACTTATTCCACTGATACCACAGCAGCAGTTCCTGGTGCAGATTTAAGTTTGGCACGTTTTAATCTTGCTGCAACAGGTAATAGTACTAATGGTTACTTTGGTGGTGGTCTTCCGGGTTCAAGGTCAACAATGGATAAGGTCACTTATTCAACAGATACCACAGCAGCAGTTCCTGGTGCAGATTTAAGTCTAGCACGACATAGTCTTGCTGCAACAGGTAATAGTACTAATGGTTACTTTGGTGCTGGTACTGGTCCATCAGCATCAATAATGGATAAGGTCACTTATTCCACTGATACCACAGGAGCACTTCCTTCTAGTGCAAATTTAAGTTTAGAGCGTTATGGTTATGGCGCAACAGGCAACAGTACCAATGGTTACTTTGGTGGTGGTGGTTTTCCTCTCACAGCAACAATGGATAAGGTCACTTATTCAACAGATACCACAGCAGCAGTTCCTGGTGCAGATTTAAGTGTAGCACGCGGTTTTCTTGCTGCATCAAGTGCTAGGGCAAATGGACTTCCAACAGGAACATTTTCTTCAGAACCTTTAAGTTTGCCTCCAAATAGATTTTCTGATGGAATTTTTTCAACTCCAAACACTGGTTACTTTGGTAGTGGTGATATCTTTGGTCCAAAAACAACAGTGGATAAGATCACTTATTCCAACGATACCACAGGAGCAGTTCCTAATGCATATTTAAGTGTAGGACGTAATGGTCTTACTGCAACAGGTAATGGTGCTGATGGTTACTTTGGTGGTGGTAGTGGTTTTTCATCAATCGAAAAAATCACTTATTCCACTGATACCACAGCAGCACTTCCTTCTAGTGCCAATTTAAGTGGAGCAAAATATGGTGTTGCTGCAACAGGAAACAGTACCAATGGTTACTTTGGTGGTGGCGATTTTCCTGCAGTATCAACAATGGATAAGGTCACTTATTCCACTGATACCACAGCAGCAGTTCCTGGTGCAGATTTAAGTGTAGCACGTTTTGGTGTTGCTGCAACAGGTAATAGTACTAATGGTTACTTTGGTGGTGGTAGGTCTTCTTCCAATGACGTAACAACAATGGATAAGGTCACTTATTCGACAGATACCACAGCAGCAGTTCCTGGTGCAGATTTAAGTGTAGCACGTCGTGTACTTGCTGCAACAGGTAATAGTACCAATGGTTACTTTGGTGGGGGTCTTCCTACCACAGCAACAATGGATAAGGTCACTTATTCCACTGATACCAGAGCAGCAGTTCCTGGTGCAGATTTAAGTGTAGCACGTTCTTATCCTGCTGCAACAGGTAACAGTACCAATGGTTACTTTGGTGGTGGGCAGCCTACCACAGCAGCAACGGATAAGGTCACTTATTCAACAGATACCACAGGAGCACTTCCTTCTAGTGCCAATTTAAGTCTTGGCCGCGCAAATCTTGGCGCATCAAGTGCTAGGGCAAATGGACTTCCTGTAATAGAACCTCCAGCACCAACTCCAACATCTTCTACTTTTTCTGCTCAATCACCAAACACTGGTTACTTTGGTGGTGGTGTTCCTGGTCCAGTAGCAACAATGGATAAGGTCACTTATTCCACTGATACAACAGCAGCAGCTCCTGGTGCCAATTTAAGTGCAGCACGTTATGGCGTCGCAGCAACAGGTAATAGTACCAATGGTTACTTTGGTGGTGGTGCTTCTCCTATCACAGCAACAATGGATAAGGTCACTTATTCAACAGATACCACAGCAGCAGTTCCTAGTGCAGATTTAAGTGTAGCACGCTTTTATCTTGCTGCAACAGGTAATAGTACCAATGGTTACTTTGGTGGTGGTTCTCCTAACACAGCAATAATGGATAAGGTCACTTATTCGACAGATACCACAGGAGCACTTCCTTCTAGTGCCAATTTAAGTGTAGCAAGATTTTATCTTGCTGCAACAGGCAATAGTACCAACGGTTACTTTGGTGGTGGTTCTCCTACCACAGCAATAATGGATAAGGTCACTTATTCCACTGATACCACAGCAGCAGCTCCTAGTGCCAATTTAAGTGTAGCAAGATTTTATCTTGCTGCAACAGGCAATAGTACCAACGGTTACTTTGGTGGTGGTATTCCTGGTCCAGTAGCAACAATGGATAAGGTCACTTATTCCACTGATACAACAGCAGCAGCTCCTGGTGCAGATTTAAGTGTAGCACGTTGGGTTTTTGCTGCAACAGGAAACAGTACTAATGGTTACTTTGGTGGTGGTCTTACTGGCCCATTAGCAACAATGGATAAGGTCACTTATTCCACTGATACCACAGCAGCAGTTCCTGGTGCAGATTTAAGTTTAGCACGTTATGGTCTTGCTGCATCAAGTGCTAGGGCAAATGGTCTTCCAGTAACAAGTTCACCAGCACCAGTTTATTTGTAATATCACAAATCACAATTACATAATCTAAATAGTGATATTAAGATTATAAAAAATATATTTTTAAGTCATGCCCAACATCAGAGGAATATTTTCCCTTAAAGAAGCATTTAAATTTAAATTTTCCAATCAATGGGTTCCTCTGGATGAAGTTTGGATAGTACCTTCCCCAAGTTCTCCAAACACTGGTTACTTTGGTGGTGGTGTTCCTGCCACATCAATAATGGATAAGGTCACTTATTCAACAGATACCACAGCAGCAGTTCCTGGTGCCAATTTAAGTTTAGCACGTTTAGCTCTTGCTGCAACAGGTAATGGTACCAACGGTTACTTTGGTGGTGGTAATCCTGGTCCAAAATCAACAATGGATAAGGTCACTTATTCCACCGATACAACAGCAGCAGTTCCTGGTGCAGATTTAAGTTTAGCACGTTTTGGTGTTGCTGCAACAGGTAATAGTACCAATGGTTACTTTGGTGGTGGTGGTCCTGGTGGGGTATCAACAATGGATAAGGTCACTTATTCCACTGATACCACAGCAGCAGTTCCTAATGCCAATTTAAGTGCAGCACGTAGATATCTTGCTGCTACAGGTAACAGTACCAATGGTTACTTTGGTGGTGGTACTCCTACCACAGCAACAATGGATAAGGTCACTTATTCCACTGATACCACAGCAGCAGTTCCTGGTGCAGATTTAAGTGTAGCACACTATGCTCTTGCTGCAACAGGCAACAGTACCAACGGTTACTTTGGTGGTGGTATTCCTAGCTCACAATTAGTAGATAAGGTCACTTATTCCACTGATACCACAGGAGCACTTCCTTCTAGTGCAAATTTAAGTGTAGCAAGATATTATGTTTCTGCAACAGGTAATAGTACCAATGGTTACTTTGGTGGCGGTTTTCCTACCACAGCAACAATGGATAAGGTCACTTATTCAACAGATACCACAGGAGCACTTCCTTCTAGTGCAGATTTAAGTGTAGCAAGATATGCTCTTGCTGCATCAAGTGCTAGGGCAAATGGTCTTCCTGTAATAGAACCTCCAGCAACTAGATTTTCTGATGGTACTCTTCCTACACCAAACACTGGTTACTTTGGTGGTGGTGCTCCTACCACAGCAACAATGGATAAGGTCACTTATTCAACAGATACCACAGCAGCAGTTCCTGGTGCAGATTTAAGTGTAGCACGGCGTGCTCTTGCTGCAACAGGTAATAGTACCAATGGTTACTTTGGTGGTGGTGATCCTGGTTCAAAGTCAACAATGGATAAGGTCACTTATTCCACTGATACCACAGCAGCAGTTCCTGGTGCAGATTTAAGTTTAGCACGCTATGCTCTTGCTGCAACAGGCAATAGTACCAATGGTTACTTTGGTGGTGGTAATCCTGGTCCAGTAGCAACAATGGATAAGGTCACTTATTCAACAGATACCACAGCAGCAGCTCCTAGTGCCAATTTAAGTTCAGCACGATATCGTCTTGCTGCAACAGGCAATAGTACCAATGGTTACTTTGGTGGTGGTAATCCTGGTCCAGTAGCAACAATGGATAAGGTCACTTATTCAACAGATACCACAGCAGCAGTTCCTGGTGCAGATTTAAGTGTAGTACGATATCGTCATGCTGCAACAGGCAATAGTACCAATGGTTACTTTGGTGGTGGTAGAATCCCTACTGTCACAGCAACAATTGATAAGGTCACTTATTCGACAGATACCACAGCAGCAGCTCCTAGTGCCAATTTAAGTTCAGCACGCTATGCTCTTGCCGCAACAGGCAATAGTACTAATGGTTACTTTGGTGGCGGTTTTCCTCTCACAGCAACAATGGATAAGGTCACTTATTCCACTGATACCACAGCAGCAGTTCCTAATGCCAATTTAAGTTCAGCACGATATCGTCTTGCTGCATCAAGTGCTAGGGCAAATGGACTTCCTGTAATAGAACCTCCAGCACCAACTCCAACATCTTCTACTTTTGACTCTATTTCACCAGCACCAAACACTGGTTACTTTGGTGGTGGTAGTACTGGTCCAGTAGCAACAATGGATAAGGTCACTTATTCCACAGATACCACAGCAGCAGTTCCTGGTGCAAATTTAAGTGTAGCAAGATATGGTCTTGCTGGAACAGGTAATATTACTAATGGTTACTTTGGTGGTGGTAATCCTACCACAGCAACAATGGATAAGGTCACTTATTCAACAGATACCACAGCAGCAGTTCCTGGTGCGGATTTAAGTGTAGCACGCTATTGGCTTGCTGCAACAGGTAATAGTACTAATGGTTACTTTGGTGGTGGTAATCCTGGTTCAAAGTCAACAATGGATAAGGTCACTTATTCCACAGATACAATATCATCACCCACTAATGCCAATTTAACTGTAGCAAGATATGCTCTTGCTGCAACAGGTAATAATACTAATGGTTACTTTGGTGGTGGGCAGCCTTCAAGATCAACAATGGAAAAGGTCACTTATTCCACTGATACCACAGCAGCAGCTCCTGGTGCGAATTTACGTTCAGGACGTTATTTTCTTGCTGCAACAGGTAATAGTACTAATGGTTACTTTGGTGGTGGTAATCCTGGTCCAGTAGCAACAATGGATAAGGTCACTTATTCCACTGATACCGCAGCAGCAGTTCCTGGTGCAGATTTAAGTTTAGCACGGCGTGCTCTTGCTGCAACAGGTAATAATACTAATGGTTACTTTGGTGGTGGTAGAGTCCCTGCTCCCAGAGCAACAATGGATAAGGTCACTTATTCCACTGATACCACAGCAGCAGCTCCTGGTGCAGATTTAAGTATAGGACGATATTATCTTGCTGCATCAAGTGCTAGTCTTCCGTCAACAACAATTTCACCAACACCAGTTTATTTGTAATATCATCAATCTCAATTACATAATCTAAATAATGCAACAACAAAAAAAAATATGATTGAAAATCCTTTATCTTATGTTCTTATTAGACCAAATGCGATTAACAAAGAAGGACTACAAGAACTTATACAACACATAGAATCTTCAGCATCAGAAGATCTTTCTATTTTTGATCCACATGAAACAAATAGAACAGGAAAAATATCTTGGTCCGTAAATAAAAATACCAGAGATACTCAAATTGTTCCAATAGGAAATTTGTATCTAAAAATTGAAGACCTACTGAAAAAGTGCGTAAGTCAAATTATAAATCCATTCTATGATATTGAGATTGATTCTAGTGAATTTCCTCAAATACTTTCATATGGTATTGGTGGACATTATAAACCTCATGTGGATGGTGAAAGTATTTGGGTATCCCCCACAGGAGAAAAAATATGGAAAAAAAGTACAGATAGAGATATATCTACCGTATTTTTCCTAAATGACAATTTTGAAGGTGGAGATTTTGTGTTTCCGGAATTAAAAATTAGAATAAGACCCGAACCGGGAATGATGGTATGTTTCCCATCAAATCATTTTTACGTTCATGGAGTAGAACCAGTTACGAGAGGAAAAAGATATTCTATAGTAACTTGGTCTACGATAAAGGGTTTTGTTTCTATGGATGATATAAACAAGGAATTGTCGCATAAATATGGAATCAATGTAATATAAATATTTAAAAAATACTGGAAAAAAATGCAATACATTAAGCACTACTGGGTAGAATGCGATTCTAGAAACTACCTTTGCGAAACAAATAGCGCAAAAGCAAAAACACATCCCGTATTAGAATATCCAGGTCTAGATGTAAAAATTTGGGCACAGGACTCTAGTGGAATTGATATTTGTTTATCCGAAGTTCCTGATAATGTAACTATTACAGATATCATTGATGGAAATAGTGGAAAAAAAGCAGTTCAAAAAATTACATTTGACCAATTTTCTAGTATAAAGACTTATTTTGATCAGCATGATTCTCTTATCGAAGAATCTTTCCAAGCAGAATTTTCTGGAGATGAATCTACTGCAGAAGCAAAAAGAATTGAAGCAGAAGCAAAAAGAAATGAAGGAATTTCAGAAATTCATAACATTCTTTAAATTTTTATAGAATATATTGTAAACAAAGATTCTTACTAAATTGAGAATAATACAATCTTCCAGAAGAATTCGTAAACATCTTTGCTGCCTGATAAATCCGTAACAACATTCTACATCAAAATCAATGGCTTGACAAGCATCTAATTTCTCTGTAGAATACCTTTGTTAGGGTTCAGGTTAATTATAGCTAAGATTATATGAAGATTATAGAGAGACACAGATATAAAGATAAGGAGATATTTCAGACTCGAAGATTGACTTTTGAACCCTTTGAATATACCGAAAAGAATATGTGTTTGGTGATAGGTTTGATTCGCAAGAATCTATCACCAGATTTACTTAAAGGTAGAAAGTCTTTAATGTATCCTGATGATATAAAGTTTAATCGTTGTTATGGTCACTGCTATCATTCAAGTCAAGCATTAGTTTATCTGATGAATACTGATTTACTATACCCAATGAGTGCTGAAGATTATAGAGGAGAAAAGCACTGGTGGGTACAGAATGGAGATAAAATTTATGACTGTACTGCGGAGCAGTACTTTTCCGTAGGAAAATTACCACCACATGAACAAGGAAAGAAGAGTCGTTGGTATGGATGGAAAGAACGTCCTCAACAAATATCCTTGGAGTTAATGAAGAGAGTATTAGGTGAGCGTTTGTTAACAGATGAAATCATACATGCTTGACAAATCTCACTGAGCCCCTTAAAATGTTCTAGTGATGTGAGGGAGATGCCTCTGGCAGTTTCCTCTCTTACATCCTTTACAAAATGCTATTGGAGCAAATTATTATGTCTACTGCTGGAGTTGGATTCGGTAAGGTTACTTGCGCAGACCTTGATCCTAAGCAATATGAGGGTCGTTGGTCTAAAGAACAACTAAATGCCAAGCAAAAATATGGAAAGTTTGTAAAATTTGCCAAGATTGATATTTCTGGTTACAAACTTTATGATGATGAATTGAATAACGTTGCAGTTCGCAGTGAGCAGAATAAGGATGATGCTACTGATGATATTGCATATAGTTATGAAGAGCACGGTTGGGATTATAATCCATTCCCACCAATCGTCTCTACTAAAGGAAAAATTAAAGATGGTCGTACCCGTATTCGTGCAGCACTTGTTGCGGGTTGGAAATATATTCTTGTTGCTATCTTCTCATATGATGAAGAAGTCAACGAAGAAGCATCTGATATTGTTAATGGTCTGATTGCCAACAATCACTTGGTTGCTCGTCGTGCAAATATGAACGACTTTGTGACTGCTGGTTGTGCAATGGTTAGCAAAGGACTTCTTAACTGCGATCAGGCATCTATTGATACCTGGCTTTATACTGAAGTTGGAATTGAAAGTTTCTATAGTAATATTGCGGGTACAATTACAAAGATTTCTAATCGTATTCTTAAAGAGTCTACACCAGATGGTGACCCAATTATTATTGATAAGACTCGTTCTGAGTGGATTGAGTACCTTGAAGATTGTAAAGAAGTCAAATCTCTGGGAATTTCTCTTCCAGACACCCCCAATCCTTTGAATGAGAATCAGTTGGTTCTTTATTCTACTGGTAAGACTAATGCTCGGCGCTGCTGGGTTGACCAAATTCTTGCAAATACTACTCAGGGTCATCACACTCATATTGTTCTTTACTGTACTGAAAAAACTGCTGACAAGTTGCGTGAAGAAGTAAAGAACTTTACCAATGATCTTGAGATGTTCTATGCTCAAACTATTAAATTGATCAATAGTCAGTTGGCAGGAATTCAAATTGCTCTCCCTTCCGAGCGTCCTTTCACTATCATTGGCGCAATTCCCCAGTTTGCTGATGATGAGAAGCACAAAGAACTTCGCTCTATGAATCGTTTGATTCCTCTGGATAAATTGTGAAGAAATGAGACTTTCGGGTCTCTTTTTTTATCTGAGCCACTTAAACTGTTCTAGTATTAGATTCCACCACCCAAATGAAAACTGATCTAATTTGCGTCAAACCGAAGTCATCAAAGGCAAAAAATCGTTTTGCTAACATGATGAATAGCCTTCATACATGTAGAGTGGAGAATCGTAAAGATGGGAAGATGTTTCTTGCATCTATCAGTGGCAAATACTGGTTCTGGATGAGTGAGGGATCTGATGACCATTGGGAGGTTGTTAAATAGATGTAATCCTGGAGGATTGCCATGTTAGAGTTAATGCTGTCTCTAGAACTTTCTTGCTCCGATTTCAATAGAATTGCAAACAGAATGTTTGATAACAATTCTATCACCCAATCAGAAAAGCAAGAGATTCTACAAACTCTCAAGGAATACTCAGATTGTCCCATTGAACTAGAATCCAAATGAAAGACCAGAACAGTATTCCTGACGGTGAATCTAAAGAAGATAAGATGTTGAGGGGACTTGACATCTTTATCGAATCTGTTCACAAACCAGATTCATCACTTCGCCAATGTGCACACAATCAAAAGTGTTACAATGAACTGATGGAAGTTCGAGAAGAAGTTCTTAAGTATCTTCACACAATGAGGTGTAGATATGGCGGACACTGATCCTACAGCACCTTGGTATGAATTCATCTCTTATTTGAGATGTTGTGAGAGTTTAGGTATTAGACCATCAATGCAAAGATTCCTTTATTACCAACAAAACTATGGACACTTGTGATGACTGAAAGAACACATAAATGGAGAGAAATCTTCGGTGAAATTACAGCAGACAATGGATACTATGAGTTTGGAAAAGTCAACTTTTACAATCTCACTTCACTAATCGAAGATCTTTATGTTAGAATTGAAGAACTTGAGGAGAAACTCAATGACAAAGGAAATTGATTCAAAAACAGTTGACTTGCTTCATCAAAACATGAAGTGTCGTCTTTTTGATATAGTTGGAGAGTATCTTGATGATGATAACTATTCGAGTGTGACATTCTTCACAGATCTAATGGATGCTTTGAAAGACTGGAAGGAGTATCATCACAAGAAATTAGAAAAGGTAAATCTGGCAATGTCATTGATTACTGGAGATACTCCAAGTCCAGTTGGTGATTTTAGTCTTTCTGATAGAAGTATTATTCAGTTTAATACAAATTATACAGAAGAAGAACTGAATGCAATGTGCGATAAAGCAGCATCAGATCAGGAAAAAGAAAAGTGTCGTGATTATAATCTGCGTGAAGCAGAATACTACAATCAACGTGCTAAAATTGATATTGCATCTACCAAGAAAGATTGGGATGATTTTTGGGAGCATAAATGAAAGAGGTTAATTTGTTTCCTTATGAAACCTTTGGGTTCCGATTGGAGCACAAAGATGATGGTAAAGTCTGTTGGTTTTCATGTCAGGAACATCTTGACAAATACATAGACAGACACAAACTTAAACCAAAAGAAATTAAACTTGATTATAAAAATGGAAAACCCAATCGCACACGTAAAACTCACAAGAGAAACCTGGAGCAAAAGTCTCAACCGAAAAGTAACAGAAGTTCAAGTCCAGTTCGCAAAAGAGGAACCCGCATGGATTCCACTCGAAACACTAGCAGCAATGACAAGACTTCTGGAAGAAAGAGAAAGGGCATGGGTAAAAAATGACCGATGAAATGAAACTTCACCTTGCTCTTGTTCAGGTGAATAATCTTTGCAATTTATTTGAAGGAAATGAGTACGAACAATTTCTTCACAATAAACTTGTAAGTATCGAAGTCGAAGTTAAACGTCAACTCTCAAACTATCAAAATGCCCGAAGAAAAACAATTTTATGATGATGGTGCTTTCTATGTGGAGCAATCACGTTGGAAAATGTGGAACTCTTATGACAAAGATGGTAAATGTATTCTTACATCACTTACTGAGAAAAACTGCGTGAGCGCCACAAGATTTTTTTTAAAAATGCGACAAGACGGTTGGGGAGATTCAGTCACTCATGAAGGAACTGTTGGTGGTAAGTTGTAAGAATCATAAACTAAATATGATTAGGATAGTAGTTACGAGAGATGTCAACTTTAGCAGTTAATATTGTAATTGAGCAGGGAGAGGATTTTGATTCTACTTTTAAGATTCTGAATCCCGATAATAGTATCCCAAGTCTTGCATCTTATACTGTTGAATCGAATCTGAAAAAGCATCCTGGTGCTACTACTTCTTACAATTTAAATCCAACAATAGATACCACACTTGGTATTACAACAGTATCTCTGGGATCTTCTGTCACAAAAAACTTAGATCCTGGTAGATACTATTATGATATATTTTTAATTTCCCCAGCAGGAAAAAGAACCAAAAGATTTGAGGGAAATGCAATAGTAAATGGATCTGCGACTCTTCCTTCATAATAAATATTTAAAATCAAAATGATGGAAAAAAGATCTGACGCAGAATTTATGTCTAAAAAAATAAAATCTCCAAAAGAATTATTTGAAGAAAAAAGATTAGATCTTTTGGATGAATTAGAATGCCAAAAAATAATTGAAGATAATAATGCAAATAATAAAAAATTATTAAGTCCAAAACTTTTATTCAATGATATAAAAATTGCGAAAGAAGTAGAAGTAGTTTTAGAAGACGACTATATTAAAGAAGAACCTGAGAAGAAAAATATAGAAGAATTGGTCTATAATATATCAAGTAACATAGATCAAATAAGAGAAAATATTGTAAGTACTGCAAAATACGATAGTAAAATTGATGAATTAAAATCTTATATTGATAGAATTAAAGAAGATAAATTTGATGCAACTTACATCTACAAAAATCTTTTTATCTTAAGAGAAGAGATTGACGGTATCAGGTCTGAAATTCCAAAGATACCTGAACCAATCCTTTATGATGAGGATTTAGATCAACTTAGAAATGTAATTGTAGAAGTTAAGAATTCAATTCCAGTAGTTCCTGAAATCAAATATTATGATAGAGAGCTTGAAGAACTTCTGACTACAATTGATTCTATTAAGAATCAGATTGAGAGTCTTCCTGAAGTAAAGTGTTATGATGAGCAGATTAGTAAGATTGAGCAAAGACTTGCGGAAGTTAATGCTTCAATTCCTGTAGTTCCTGAGATTAAGTATTATGATGAAAATATAATTCATCTCCATGAGAAGATAGATCAAGTAAACTCAAGTATTCCAACAATTCCTGAGTTTCCGGAAGTTAGGTATTATGATGATCAAATTGTTGAGATTGAGAGTAAGATTGGCGAATTAAAGGAATCTATCAATCTTCTTCCCGAACCAAAGTATTATGATGAAGAACTTAATATCATCAGTCAAAAGATTGTTGAGATTAAGAATTCAATTCCGGAACTGCAGGTATTGCCTGAGGTAAAATGCTATGATGAGGAAATAGAATCATTAAAGAGTAACTTTGATAGTCTATCTAAGAAAGTAATTTCTGCAAAGAAAACTGATAAGAAAGAGTTGGAAAAACTCTATGAAAATTATCAGAAAAGTAATGCACTTTTAAATGATAAGATTAAGCATTTGGAAGAAATCTTTGAGCACTTTAATGAGTCTCAAAAAGAATATCTTCAAGAAACTATTACAGAACCTCCACAAACTGACAATAAAGATCCTTTGACCCCATTGGATCAGAATTTTGTTACGTTTAAACAACTTCAAGAACATTACAGAACATTTATCAATAGAATTCAACATCAGTTGTCTACTCTTGGTGGTGGCGGAGAAACACAACTTAAATATCTGGATGATGTTGTTGGTATTGCAACAAATCCATCTGCGTATAATGGTAAGTTTCTGAAATATGATCATCCTTCACGTAAGTTTGTATTTGAAACTGTTGTAGGTGGTGGTGGAGGCGGTGGTGCTGATCTTGATGCTTTTTCTGTAACAGTAGGTTCTCCAGGAACAGCAAATCTTTCTTATGATGATACCACTGGTGTTTTCACTTACACTCCACCCAATTTGGTTGGATATGTCACCGAAACTTATGTAAACAATCTTGTTTCCATATCTACATTCTCTGGAAACTACAATGATCTTACCAACACACCAGTAGGATTAAGTTCTTTCTCAAATGATTTGGGATTTATTACTGCTGCATCTCTTGTTGGTCACGCAACAGAAGGTTACGTTTTACAGCACGTTGCAGTATCTACATTCTCCGGAAACTACAACGATCTTACCAACACACCAGTAGGATTAAGTTCATTTAGTAATGATGTAGGATTTGTAACTTCTAGTATTGTTGTAGGATATGCAACAGAAGGATATGTAAACAACTTAGTTTCCATATCTACATTCTCGGGTGACTATAACGACCTTGTAAACACACCAACTTCATTAAGTTCATTTAGTAATGATGTTGGTTTTGTAACTTCTAGTGTAGTTACAGGATATGCAACAGAAGGATATGTAAACAACTTAGTTTCTATATCCACATTCTCGGGAGACTATGGAGACTTAACGAATACTCCAACGGCATTAAGTTCTTTCTCAAATGACGTAGGATTTGTAACATCTAGTATTGTGGTTGGTTATGCAACAGAAGGATATGTAAACAACTTAGTTTCTATATCCACATTCTCTGGTGACTATACTGATTTGACAAATGCACCAACGGGGTTAAGTGCCTTTGTCGATGATGTTGGATATGCCACCGTTGCTGGTGGTTCTATGAATCTTTCTGACATTCTTGGAATAGGAACAGCAGTAACTCAATTATCGACTCTTACCACATCCACAATAGATTCATTCCCAATATCAACATATAGATCTGCTAGATACCAAGTTCAAATATCACAAGGAAATGATTATCAATGTACGGATTTGTTAGTCATTCACAATGATTCTACTGCAAGTTTGGTTGAGAGTGGATCTGTTGCAACCAATAACTATCTTGCCACATTCTCAACAACAATAAGTGGGTCAAATTTACTTTTACAAGTTGATATGGCAAATGCAACATCAGCAGAAATAAAGGTTGTAAAATATGCAGTTACTGTATAATTTGACTTTTTTCTTATTTTGTTTTATAATTTAATTTTGGAGGAATAGTATGGCAACACGTACATATGTAAGTACCAAAGGTGACACTTGGGAATGGGAAGAAACTCCCGAATCTGTGAAAGCACTTGAGATCTATTGGCACAATGTAGAACTAAACAAAGAGAAAACTGAAAGTTAATGACACTCTCAAAGAATACACTTGACCATTTACTTGATGCAGAATCTGCACTCAGGTCTGCAATCAAATCAGCTGCAACAAATGAAAAACCTTTGGTGATTCAACAAATCTCAAAGGTTCTTTATGATATTGAAAAACTGAAAAAGTTTGAAAACATTTTAGATATGCTTGAAGACAGAAAACCAGGCAGCAGTGGAAACTTTGGACCATTCTTTACTGATTAAGATATTTTAACCAATCCCAAAGAAAACATTAAGAATGCTAAGTTCTGCATTAAATACTGATAGAATGTTAGGGTATTCTGACACAACCATGACAATTACTCCTCCTAGCGGCAAAACAAAATTATCAGAAGAAGAGTGGAATGAATTGGTTGCACTTAAGGATGCAATCAATCAATATCCTCAGGCAGTTTGCCCTTCACGAATGGAAAGGTTTACTGAGTATTTGGTGCGAAGTATGAAAGAAAAAGGTGGTTAATTAAAAATAAATATAAGAAACAAAAAGACAAATGGAAAACATCGACAAACATATTGAAAAGGATCAATCTATCCTTGACAATCCAATGATTTCTGCACAGTCTCGCAGGCATACTGAAGAGGAATTAGAAGCTCTTAAAGAATACAAAAAGAATCATCCAAATGATGACCACGATCCAACTCCATTAGAACTTTATTGTGATGCAAACCCCGATGCACTTGAATGTAGAGTTTATGATGACTGAGCCACTTAAAGTGTCCTAATTGTGTAGAGTTCAATGAGCATTCTTCTTGCTTGCATGATATACCTAGGAATTGTGTCAGTAACGTCACTAATCCTAGGTTTTTATTTTAAGAAAATTAGACCAAATGATGAAAGAAAATTTGAACAAAGAACAACCGACAGATTCCGAAATTGAATTTTGGAAAATGATTGAAGAAGAAGCTTCAAAACTACAAGTCTCTGAACCCTATTATCTTGAAGAATTTTACAATCTCTGATATAATCACTAAGTAATTTTTATTCGATAATGGCACAAAAGTATTTGTATCTTGTTAATTACTGGGTTCCTTTTCCAAGTTCTGAGTATGGAGGATTGATTGCAGTTGTTGCTGAGAATGACAATCAATGTCACGATGTTTTGATTGATTGGCGTGATGAATGTGAGAGTTCTTATGATGATCGGATTCAGGAAAATGTTTATCGAGCAACACGTTTGGAATTAAGTAATGAAGCGAACGAAGAAATCGGAATCGTTGATTCTTTCCTTACCTGAATCATTCAAACACACAGCACCAGAGGGTTACAGTTATGAAGTTGAAGAATTTAAACGCAACATCATTGCTATTTGGATTCGCAATCATTATAAATTTGTTTACAACGATGGTGCTAGTGCGCGAAGTATTTGGGGATTCTTCAACACCAAAACCGAATCCTATCACGCCCCTATTAACTCCTCCAAGTGCGGAGATTCGGTAGAGTTTGGGAATACTTCTCCATACTCAGCTATGAAACCAAAACTAACTCCACTTGAACTTGCATATGTATGAACCAAAAGTAAATGACTATGTTCTGTGGAAACAGAGTGTTGGTGTTGACATTGAAGGATGGATTTACTTCAAATGTAAAGATTATCTCACCATTGAAATCAATGTAAAACCAAAACCTGAAGAAGATCTAGTACATTCAGGATTACATCGAAATGAAAGAACCCTGATTCTCTGTTACAATCAATCATGGAAAGACTTAAAATTTGTTAAGTCTAGGGAATCAGTCTACGATAAGGTAAACTGAGCCACTTAAAGTGTACCAACAGTGTAAGGAACAAACGAAACTATGAATCCTTTCGACGACATTCAAATTGAAGAGCTTGAAAACTTTGATTACATCTCCGATGATGATTTTGCCGAACTCTATGAAGATGCTAGCAATTTCAATCTGAATGATTACATCAACGGAAACTACGATTACTAAAATGCCACTCTCCAATCAAACAGTTTCTAACATTGCTGATGCTCTGAAGAATGATGTTTTGGAACACATCTATGCAAATGAGACCTATGCCTCTATGATGCAACAACTAGTGTGTGAGGCACTTGATGCTACGATGGGTGAAATGGACGATGATCTCTATTTCGACCTTGCAATGGTTCTCTTTGATCGTATCGAACTCAAATGAAAACCTCCTACATCTTTCTTGCATTCATAGGCATTCTGATGTATAATGCCTTTCTTGCAAACCGAGATAGTAAAATGCTTGAGGCATATGATAAAATCTGTGCCGAACAAATTTCTAACCCTAACTGTATCTACGCAAAATGACTCCTGACACTCTGAACTTTAATGGCGATGCTACCACCATCCTTGGTTTTGTTGGTGTTCTTTCAACGCTTCTCATTGTTGTTACTTGCTTCCGTTCATACTGGCGCAGTCCTTACAATGTTCGAGTGAATACCAACAAAGAAGATAACTGAGCCACTTAAACTGTTCTAGTATTACAATCACCAAACAACAATGACCGACACTGTTAATGTTCTGCCTCACATGTTTGAACTTCGTGATGCTTGGAGGAAACAAAATTTCAAGTACACTAAAGAACAACAAGAGCAATATGATATGCTTGTTGTAGCACGACGTGAACGAGTTAAGTATTTTTATGATGAGGGACTTGTTGCAAGTCCGAGGAAAGAAAAGAAAACTGAAGATTGAACCAGTTGAGGGGCTGTCCACAGTCCCTCTCTTTTTTGCTTGTGATGAATTAGGATTTATAAATAATAAGAAATCTCTCTTATTCTGATGAAGACCTTCTCTCAATTTTGTGCCGAAGCATATGATGCTGATGTAATGGGTTCTTCCCAAATTAGAAAAACTGGGGAAGGTGGAAGAGTAGGATCTGACAGGAGACTGTCTGATGCAGAAACTAGAAGAAGAAAGAGAGTTGGTGGTGGTAAAACGGAACCAGCAAAAAGATATAGTGACCGCAAAGATATTGGAACCCAAAGATCAAGTTCTGAAAGACAGCAACAACCAACACAGGAAAGAGGTTCTGCTGAGGTTAAGCAATCATATGCAGATAAAGTAAAGGCAGAAAGAAGAGCTGCAGCAAGAAAAAGAGCAGCGGAAAAGGCATCTGGAGGAACTGCATCAACTTCTTCAAAACCAAAATCACGCGATTTAGATAAAGAAGGAAGTAAACTCCTTTCTAAGAAGAAACCAGCTCCTGAAAGAGAGAAGCAGGTAAAGATGACAAAAGGTGAATATACTAGAGATGAGAAGAGAAGAATTAAGAGAGAAGGTAGAAGAAAACTGAGAGATTTGGTTCTTCAATCAACAGGCAAAAAGAAAGAGAGTGAACTGAAGAACAAGTACACATCATCTGGCGACGAGAGCTGAAACTGAGCCACTTAAAGTGTCCCAGTAGTAGATACGGAACACTTAATGATCATCTCTGAAAAAACTATCATCTCCCAAGGATTTCCCATCACTGTTACCACTGTTGATGGATTGGATCGCATTGAGATTAACAACAAACTGCACGCCTTGAATGTTGAAATGGATAAACTAAAAGCAAAGCAGATTGCTCTGATTGAAATGCGAAATGCAATGGATCGCAAACTGGAAATGGATCAGATGGGCGACGATCTCTTCGATGAACTGTTCGGTGGTTGATAACAACTGAGCCACTTAAACTGTCCTTATAGTATAATCACACACAAAACAATGGCAACCCGCTCCCGCATTGGTATCGAACTCAAAGACGGTTCTATTCTTTCTGCTTATCACCACTATGATGGTTATCCTGAGTGGTTGGGTCGTATTCTCATCACACACTACAACACTAAGGATAAAGTATCCGAACTGATTGACGGTGGTGATATGAGTTCTTGCTGGTCTAATCGCACTTGGGAGGGTAAACTTCCTGTGGGTCAATATGCTCCTGAGTATTATTCTCAACGGGCATCAGATACTCCTCCACGCCTTGATGCTGACCTTGCAGAGTATTTGCTGCCCGATAACAGCGAAGAGTTTGCATATGTCTTCCGCAATGGTGAATGGGTATGTTATGATATGCACCAGTTTGATGATAGAAAACCGCTGCCTGAGGTTGTTGAGATTCCCAGCAGCGCACTTGCTGTTTGAGAGTCATCTGGAAGGCGCTACAATGCCTTCCTTTCATATTTTAGGACTCATCCTACATTTACACATTTAATTGGGTGTGTTAGGATTACTGAGCCACTTAAAGTGTCCCTATAGTATAAGCGATTGATTAAATGATTCCACTTCTTCGCCCACATCAGCAACGCGGTGTTGATGCAATGGTTGCCCATATGAAGGGGCAGTTGATTATGCCTACTGGTGCAGGCAAGACTCTCACAATGATTACTGATGCTAAGGCACAGATTGACAACATTGGTGCCACCACCATTGTTGTTGTTTGCCCTCGTATTTTGCTTGCAGAGCAACTCTGTAGCGAATTTCTTGAGGTTATCGACACCAAGAATGTGCACGTAATGCACGCTCACAGTGGTGAAACTTCTCACTTCAGCAGCACCAACCCCAAGCAAATTCATATGTTTGCTAATGTTGCCCGCACGGCTGGTGATGCTTGCATTATCTTCACGACCTACAATTCTCTTGATCGTTTGCGTCAAGCAGACATCGAAGTGAACACCATTTACTTTGATGAGGCACACAATTCTGTAAAGCGTAACTTCTTTGCTCCTACAGAGTTCTTCTCTGGCGATGCAGAACGTTGCTACTTCTTTACTGCAACCCGCAAGACTTCTGTCACTATCAACAAACCTGGTATGAACGATGTTGAGGTTTATGGTGACATTATTTGTCGCGTTTCTGCACCTGAACTGGTGGAGGGTGGTTACATCATTCCTCCTAAGATTCAGGCAAAGAAGTTTGACATTCACAAGGCAAAACAAATCAATCCTAACATTGATTGTGCCAATGTTTTGGACACGATTGATGACACTGACACCAAGAAGATTCTTGTTTGTGTTAAGACTAGCAAGCAACTGATGAACCTGATGGGATTCACTGATTTTGCTTCTGAATTACAACAACGTGGTTACTCTTATCTCTACATCACTAGCAAGACTGGTGCTGTAATTGACGGCAAGAAAGCTAACCGAGAGGAGTTCTTCAACACTCTCAATGCTTGGGGTAAAGATCCTAGCAAGAAGTTTGTTGTTCTTCACCGTTCTATTCTCTCTGAGGGTATCAACGTGAGCGAATTGGAGACTGTTGTTTTCCTTCGCAATATGGACACCATCGAAATGGTTCAAACCATCGGCCGTGTCCTGCGTTTGGGTAGCGATACCAAGAAGTTTGGTCTTTGTGTTGTACCTGTGTATTCCCAGGTTGGTATCAGCACCGAGCGAGCATTGCAGAACGTTGTTGATACCGTATTTCATAAAGGTGAGATGTTGGATTCTGTTGTGCGGAGGTGATTGAAATGACACAACTATATAAATAAATCAGTTGTGTCATTCTTATGAGTAAGAACACTGGTGCAGATTGGCACCGAAACAAATACCAAAATGATGAAACTTACAGGGAGGAAAAACTTGAAAGGAACAGTGAATGGGCAAAGAAAAATAGAGCTTACAAGACAGAAAAACTCAGAGAACTTCGCAAGAAAAAGAGGCAGCAACTTGTTGAGCATCTGGGTGGAGTCTGTGTAGGGTGTAGAACGACAGAAAACCTTCAGTTTGACCACATCAACCGAGCAGACAAAGCATACACTATTGGAAAAATCATCGACTGGGATATGTCTAGAATTATTCCAGAAGTTGAGAAATGCCAATTACTCTGCAAGGAGTGTCATCGTATCAAAACCAGAGCAAATCACGACAATGCAGAACTCTTGAAAGAATGCACTCTAGAGAGTATAGTGGATGATGGAAAAACCATCACCATCATCTACAGGCGGTGAGTCTCACCCAAGACTCAAGTGGCCATCAGGGGTAAAACCCCGATTTTTTTGCAATTTCACTGCACAGACCCTATGGGGCATCCGCCCCAACAAAAATCACGATTTTTTTGAAAGTATCATGAACCAACCAACTAATTCAAGCATTCTTGACTCAAACCCACCCCAAAATGGATTTATTGTTGATGGTGGAATCTATGCAGCAGTTCCTTACTGTAACCGATTGATGATCATTCACAATGGCAAGCAGCTTAAAGTGTGCACAACGGAGGAATCTGCCCGCAAGTTTATTCAAAAACATCGTAGAGGTAAGAGTGTTGCTAAACTTCCGATTGATTGATGATACTGAGCCACTTAAAGTGTTGTAGTAGTACAAGGAACAAACTTGCAATGACTCTCACAACTATTCAAACTTTTGCTAAATTGAAAGTAACTGATTTCTCTGCATATGCCAAACCTGGCAAGAACAAAGGTTCTCGCGGACAACTGATTGAAACTGCTCTGGGCATTCCTAACAGCTCCAACCTCAAAGATCTTGTGGACGGTGAACTTAAGACGTTCACGGTTGGTGAATCTATTGCTGTGACACAGTTAAAGCACTGCCTTAGCGAAATTATTGAGGATAATGTTCCTTTCGCTGAAAGTAAAGTTGCTGAGAAACTCAATCAGACCATCTACGTTGGTTTCACTCGCACCAACGATTATGTGGGAACTGAACTTCTAAATTCAGAAACTCATTCTGAGCACTATCGGGAACTGAAAGAGGATTACGAATTCATTTGTAACCATATTCGCACGGCATTTGATGAGGAAAGTGAATTGAATACCATCACTGGCCCTAACGGATTGCTTCAGATTCGCACCAAAGCATCTAAAACCAACGGTCACTATGTTCCTCTGAAATTTGCAGGTGTGACTCTTAAGGATAAGGGAATGGCATTTTATCTTTGTGGTCAATTTGGACGCAATCTTTTCTGATAGTTGACAACTAACTGAAAATAGTTTATACTAAATAAGTTCAGTCAAAACAAATCTATACCCGTTTTGACACTCCAAATCTATACACGGAGAAAATCTATGTTGACTCAAACTCTTATCGAGCAAATTGTGCTGCTCGCAAAACAAATACACGAAAATGGAGAATCCTCTAACCATGTAAATCTCCCTTTCTATAATGGATTGGTTGAGAAAAGAGGCACTTCTTACAGCAAAGTTTTAGACCCAGTTTCACTTCAAAGAAATAGCGAAGACAGGGCAGAAGGTGATGTTTATCGAACTTACTTCTTACAGAAAGATGAGAATGGAAGATATGTTCTTTATAATCATGACACAGCAAATCGTGAAAATATGATAGTGGTTTCAACCACTGATTTTGTAGATAATTTTGGCAATACTTTTAAAGCATGGACACCTAAGCAGATGAATGGTAACACTCTTATTGTTACCCTATGCAAACTTCTTAATGGTGAGTTAGATATTCCAAAGGATTATCTTCTCTCAGATTGTGTTCCTGAGGCAGAATCAACACTTCGATATGAAATTGTTCTAATTTCTAGCAACGATGAATATAATCGAATTTATCGTACCATTGATCATACTGCATCTGGTAAATCTAAGAACGATAACTATACCTCTGTTCTGAATGGTTTCGGTTACTTAAATGCAACAACTGGACAATCAAATTTAACTCCATGGTTGCTAAATGACATGGACGGACCTATCAGTTTGATTGACAATAATACTGTTCCTAAAGATGTAGATACAATGACAGATGTCGTGAAACCATATCTACCTGTTTTTGAAAATGTACCTGCAATAACTTCTCAAATTATCAACAACGGGTCAACGTATAGCAAAATCTATCGTGCTCTCTGTGTTGACATGACAGCAGCATATATGAATGGTAAGGCACCATATTTTAATCAGTTTTTGAATCAACTTATTTCTGAGATTAAAATCATCAAAGATAGTAATGTTGAAGATTATTGGCAAGACAAATTGTTTGGTAGAAACAAAGTTCGCAATGGTTCTACAATCAACTGGCAAGGAGAAAAGAATTTTTCTTCCTGGATTCGTAATCGTGCCGCAGATGTTTGGAAACTACGATTGACTGCCATTGATTGGATTTTGTGGGAACTCTTTTACATTGAAAGAGATGCTGGTAAAAATGCAGATGTCTGTGACCATAACATCTATGTTAATGGTGGTGCTAACATTTTGGGCTCTAAAAATAGAAATGAGCACATGTATAAGGAACTGAATTTCCTGCGTCTGGTGTTCATTTATGCTATGCAGAATGGACTTAAAAAATCTTTTACACTTGAAGATTTGAATGAATGGTGCGATAATACTAATGAGTTTGAGTATCCAAGAAATTGTTATCTTTCTTCTGCTAGTGATCTTATTAAACTTGGTAGTATCAAGAAAACAGGAACACATACTACACTCCGTGTTATTCTAAAAAATTATTTGTATGCATAAACCCTTTCTAAAGTGGGCAGGAAACAAATATAGAGTCCTTCCCCATCTTACTCCCCATATTGGTAGTCCAAAGCGTTATTGTGAACCCTTTGGTGGGAGCCTTGCTGTTGCACTGAACACATCAGCAGAGCAGTATATTCTCAATGATGTGAATAAAGATTTGGTGGCAATTTATCAGAATTTGTTAGATCCAAATGAGGATAGTTTTATTCAGTATTGTAAAGAACTGTTCATTCCAGAGAATAATACTAAAGAGTCATATCTTGATTTGAGAGAACACTTCAATCAATCAACAGATTCTAAAGAAAGGGCAAGACTATTCATCTATTTGAATCGCCACTGCTTTAATGGACTGTCAAGATACAATAAAAATGGTGGATTTAATGTTCCTTTTGGTAAATATGAAAAACCAACTTGTCCATCTGAAGAGATGATGAAATTTAGGATGTATTTCCTCACCAAACAATTGGTGCGGTTCACATCACTTTCATTTGAAGATTTATCTCTTTATGAAGATTTGGAAGCAGGTGATGTTGTCTATTTTGACCCACCATATGTTCCTGCATCTGATACATCAAACTTCACAAGCTATGCGACTGATGGGTTTACATCAGACCAGCAGGTTAAACTAGCACAACTTGCAGAATCTCTTGCTGCAAAGGGTATTAAAGTGATTGTATCTAATAATGACGTTTCCATCACCAGAGAACTATACAAAAATGCCACAATCTATCCAATTCAAGTGTCTAGAACTATTGCAGCAAATGGTGGAAGTAGAAAGAAAGCAAATGAATTGATTGCTGTCTACTGAGCCCCTTAAAGTGTTCCAGTAGTGTGAGGAGCACACTGCTCCCACAAAAACTATTAAACTTTTGAAATGATGAACGACAAAATCGCACAAATCAAGACCTTCGTCAATGAGAATGTTACCAACGATGTTCTCAAAAAAGTTGGAATCTCCGCAACTATTCTCTTTGTTGTAATTGTTGCACAACTGATAATTCATGAGGTTGTGATGGTTGTGGATGCAATTCCTGTGTTCAATGGTATAATGCAACTTGTTGGACTTTTCACTTTGATTAATTTTGTTCGCAACAATCTTCTGACTCCCGAACAGCGTCAAGAGTTTGTTGGTAAAGTTCAAAATACTTACAACGACATTGTTGAGTGATATAAATAATGATGCTTATGTGTCGCAACTAAGCAAAGAGAATGGGGGCAGAAATGCCCCTTTTCTTGTATAAATAATACTGCGACACATAAAGCAGAATGAATAAAGTAAGCGTTCAATCGTTGAACGAATGTTTCAACGTATCTGGAAAAGATTTCATCTTGATGGAAGATGATTATGAGCTATTGTCACCACAAGAAATGAATATACCACCTCCAAATAAAGGTAAGATTTGGATAACAAATGGAACAGATAATAAGATGGTCAAATGTGATGAAATCCCAGATGGTTGGTATAGAGGACGGGTGAATGTTCATAGTGAAGAGGGTAAAAAGGCAAACCTAAAACAACTAAAAGAAAATAATCCTAACGCAAAGACTTATAAGATAATTTTTAGAGATGGGACAGAAGAAATTGTAAAGCAGTTATCAACTTGGGCACGCAATAAGGGTCACACATATAGTAATATTAAAGCAATAGTTCATCGGACAAAGTATAAGAAAGAAAAGCAATATGAATGCTACAATTCTTCCACCTATTACATTAAAGAGATTGTTTCTATCTGAGCCCCTTAAAGTGTCCTAGTAGTGTAGCGATGGTAAATTGATGGCACAAAATATCCACCTTGAACACGTAGAAGATTCTATCCTAACGGGTGACCTTTCGGTTCTTGATTGGTTCTCGGACCCTGATTCTATCATCAGCACAAAAATTGATGGGAGTCCTAGCTTGGTTTGGGGAACAAATCCTGCAAATGGGAAATGGTTTGTGGCTACAAAAAGTGCCTTTAACAAAGTAAAAATCAAGATTGCACATTCTCATCGGGAGATTGATAAGTTCTATGAGGGTAGAGTTGCAGATATTCTGCATCTTTGCTTTAAGTATCTTCCTCGCACCAAAACTATTGTCCAAGGTGATTGGATTGGTGTCGGTGGTTCTGATACCTATCGCCCCAACACTTTGACATATGTCTTCCCAGAGTTTATCTCTCAAGATATAATTGTAGCCCCACACACTGTTTATAGTGGTGGGAATGATTTGCGTGAGGTTGATGCTTATCCTTTGGTTCTTGACCTTCCCAGCACCCAAAATTGTCTGTTTATTCAACCCGAGGTTGAGTTAAACCCATACCGTGAAGATTTGGCAGATGTTGCAGCATTTGCCCGTCAAATGTCCACTCTATGTGATTTTGTAAGTGCTCGCAAGGCAACACAAATCAAAAAAGCAATCAATGCCTGCATCCGTGAGGGTCAACCCATTGTTGAGGATGAAATTGCAGAAAAATGTGAATGTGACATCAACCTGCTACGGCTTTGGAAGTTGGTTGCATCTATGAAGGATGATTTGTTCTTGTTCATTAAAGAAACCGATGACATTGCTTGTATGATTGGTAATACGTTTGTTTGCCATGAAGGTTATGTTATCTCTAACAATTATGGGACTTTCAAGGTTGTTGACCGTGAAGAGTTTAGTTATGCAAACTTCAACATGGAAAAGGTTTGGAGTTAAATAAATGGAGTCTATTTTAACCATGAAACTGTTACTAACTGCTGTGCTCTTAGCACTCTCTCCCATCCCTGCAAATGCTATCACCTGGCAACAGTTCTGGGAGCCATTTGTTCATGAGGATAGTGATCATCGCCATGAAAGAAAGCGTGATAATTACAGAGACCACTTCTATCACAGATATTGTATCAAACGTATTCGCAGAGAAGAATATGTTCCTGGCAACAGATGGCGTCCTGGTTATGTCAGAACGTGGTACGAAGAGGTGCCTTGCGGTAGGTAAAAGCTACCATTGCCAGAGTGAATAAAATCTGGTACAATCTTTATGTTCTCTTGAGATTTGAAATCATGAACCAAGAAAGGCATTTTCACACCGAATCTGAGCGTCGTCAACTAGATGGAGTTCTGCACGATGCTGATGCTAACGGATGGACAATTTCTAAGCACAACCGTATGAAGTCGCGTGTAAATAACCTGCCAGATCTTTCTCTTGTGAGTGATGAGGATGCAGTTGCCTGATAGTTACTGAGCCCCTTAAAGTGTCCCAGTAGTGTAAGAAGCATACTCAAACATGAAAGCACAAGACCCCCGCACACTTTTTGCTGATGATGAGTTCACTTTCTTTCGACTCAATCTTCTCAAAGAAGTTGACCGCTTGAGTGTATATCACTCTGATAGGTATCAGAAAGAAAAGGAACTCAAAAAGGCAGACGATTGTCTAACTTATCTGATGAATTATCGTTCACATCAAACTGAGTGGTGATTTATGAAATACACAATCGTTAAGTTTAAGGGTCGGTGGGTGAAAGTTTCCAACAAACTATCACCCCCAACCGAATGGGTTACAATCATCAACAAAGCACATTCAATTCCAAAAGTATGAAAAACTATCGAGTTCGAGTTGAGACCAACGACGGATGTGTGACCGTTTGGTATGAGAAATCGAGTGCAAAACGTGCTTGTGACCTTATCAATAATCGTGTCTACAATCAACTCTGTGGACTAAACATTAAAGAAGTTTCTGTTACTCCTTCTGTCTAAATCATGAACATCTGGACTTACAGTTTGAACCGCGTTGACCTTACTCCTAATGAGGAAACTTGCATTTTAAGGTTTCTTCGTGAAGCAAGAGAATGTGGGTATCCAAGTTCTAATGAAGAGTGGTATCCTATCATTGACAGCATAATGCAGAAGTATTATGATTCTGATGTCAAGGAAGCACAATCATGGCAAACTCTATAATTTAAGCACATGAGAGTTAAAGTTGATTTGTATGTTGCAGGTAAGGTATTCTCAGAGATTGTGGAAGCTGTAAACTATCAGGATGCGCGTGAGACTGCATTAGCACGTAATCCTAAGGCAAAGATTGTAGGATGCACAGCAGTTTTCAAGTAGTGCTCACTGAGCCCCTTAAAGTGTTCCAGTAGTGTAAGACAGAAACCCAAAGGAGAAAAATGCAACTCACTTCCAAAGATGCTAACATGATTGTTGATTTCTATCCCGTAAAGTATGCGGATGGAACTATCTCCAATCGTCATATTCTCAAGATTCTGACTTTCTCTAACTGCAAGCAATCTATTCGCTACATTACCAAGAAAGATTTCCAGTATGAGGTAGATTCCCGTGTTGAGGGTTATGGTTACATTGTGACTGATATGCACACCGAACCGCAACTGTTCAATTCTGCACTTACCTGTGCCTGCTGATTGCACAATTCAACACTTAAATTATAATCAAAAGAAAATGTCTGCTATTCTGAATCAAACCAAATCTGAGTTCCTTGTTGATACTCTGATTGAGCAATTGAATGACCAATGGAAAGTTAATGCCATCGAATCTGGTCATGATACTTATTACCAAGTCGAAGCAGATTTCGGTCGTAAGTACATCAAACTGATGACTTATTTGGTCTCTGGTGGTGAACGTAAACATGGACGCTCTGCATATATGTTTGTGGAGAATAACACTGGTGCATGTTACAAACCTGCCAGTGTAAAAGCACCTGCAAAGGGTATTCGATTCTATGTTGAGCAACTCACTGAGAATCCCACTATTTGTGATCAATACGGTGGGTTTCTTTATCTCCGATGAATAACGAAAAAATGTCACTGATTAAGACTTATCTTCACAACAAAATGACTTTTACTGAAGCACTGATTGCATCTGGTTATGTTCTCGATGAGGATAACTTTGATGATGGTTGTTATGTCAAGACTGATGCAAATGATCTGATTCATTGTTATCAAGAAGGAGAGGATATTGGTGAGTGGAATTATGTCAAAATGACGGAAGATTTTGATGTGATTGTAGAGCAAACGTTCACTCTCTAATGTCTACTGAGCCACTTAAAGTGTACCAGTAGTGTAAGGTTCAAACGAAATTCAAAAATGACAATTCACTTTGCTAATCTCTTCGCTCAGAATACTGATCTCACCTCTGAGTTTGTGACTGATTTCTCCCGTACTTTCAAGTCTAACACCTTTGATAAGTACACTCGAAATGATGGAAAAGTTTATATTAAGCACGGTGTGAATCGTGATACCAAAGTCGATGTATTCTCTGTCGAAGCAATGATCTATGAGTACAAAGGTTGCTGGGTTGGCAATCAAAAGAACTTCGGTAGTTTCGATAACTTTGCTGATGCAATTGATTGTGCTCGCAAAGTACAACTGCCACAAGATAGCACCACTCAGGATGCTGCACTTTCCATGATGAGTAAGGGTTACTGAGCCCCTTAAAGTGTCCTAGTAGTGAGACGTTCAAACGAAAAAGATGATTTACACCTCATTAAAAACGAATCAGGATTATGAGATTGTTCCTGTCAAAGAAAAGCGTCAGAGTTGGGATGATAATGGTCAACCATTCTGGAAAGAATTGACTCAGTATCGTATTCTGAAGGATGGAAAGATGGTTCAATTCACATATGATGTTTCGCAGATTACAGAGACTGTTTCATTCTATGAAAACCCAGGAAAAGATGTTTCATCCCGTTTTGATTGATATGCTGAAATTGGAATTGTCAAATGATGAGTATCGCGCAATACAAAGTGCACTCGAAACCTATGTTGATCTAGAACGCGAAAAGTATTCAAAATGTAGTGATGATAGAATCTTCACTGCAACACAACTTAAGATTTTCACTGACTTTCAAGTTCTCTAATTTCTGATGATGAACAACAATCAAAAAGACAAGATGTTGGCACTCATTCTTGATGATATTCATGCACAAGTGATGAAACTGACAGATGAGAATCGTCTTGATGATGCTGTTGCATCGTATCAAGAATGGTCCGAACATTTTGATGAATCTGTTCCTGATGTTCATGTCCTCACTATCAATGATCTGACCAATGTCTGACTCTAATCTTTACACCGAAATCCTCAAATCTGAAATCATGCCTCTTACTCCTGATCAACTCTCCAATCTCCGTGATAATTATGCCCAGATGATTGTTGATGATATGGATACTAAAACTCTGATGATTATGGCCTATGATGTTATCATGGAGAATCTGAATGACTATGATGAGCAACAATTAAAGGAAGAAATTGTCGATTGCTATGGTGATGAGATTCTAGAAGATTTGATTTCCTAATGCTCACTGAGCCACTTAAAGTGTCCTAGTAGTGTAAGACAGAAACCTCAAACAAAAAAACCAAATGCGTAAGATCGAAAAGCAAATGAATGATGCCATCACTAACAACGAGAATTGGAAAAGTGCCAATACTGTTGTTACCTATGATGAGCAAAATGATCTCTCTATTGTATTCCTTCATGGTAAAAAGATTGCAGAGATTGGTGAGACTTTTCTTCGCTTATTTGATGGTGGTTGGCAATCCAATACCACTAAGTCTCGCCTGAATGCTATTCTTCAAGCACACGGAGAATGTGGTGATCGTGTATTCCAAAAAGCAGGAGAATGGTTTCTTAAGATGAACACTGTTCAAGGACTAACTACCGTTCCTTTCTTCTCTTCGATGCGTCTGGGTTGAGAATGAATAAGACAAGATCTGCAAACTTCTATGCTAACCAAGTGAAGATTTTGATTCTTATTCTAGTCTCTGTGTTGATTGCAAAGTCACCACCAACGAGACAATTTCTCTCTGATGTACTATACACTACCTCGGAGATTATAAGACCTAAGTAACACCCTCAAGGGGTGTTTTTTTTTTTTTTTATGTTTTTAATTTAATAAATGGTTAAAAAAATATAGCTAAGAGTTTTATAGTTTTCCACATCTTGTGGAAAAGTGTTGATAATTGTGGAAAAACTCATTGAAAAGCTCTTGAAATCTTGTATAAAGCCCTCAGGACCTTGTGGGCCCTTGAGTATAAAGCCCTCCAAGTCTTGTGTATAAAGCCCTCAGGACCTTGTGGGCCCTTGAGTATAAAGCCCTCCAAGTCTTGTGTATAAAGCCCTCAGGACCTTGTGATCTTAGCGAGCATAACATAAGGACCGCACTTTGTCAACCCACAAGGTCAAAAATCCCACACATAAGGTCCGCAAATTGTCACCGTGCCAGATAAATACTCCGACGATTCTTGACATTTCGGCGCCGATATCCTAGAATACTCAAGTCACAACAAAGGAGCGAATCATGTCTCTCAGTTATCTTCAGGCCCAGAAGCATCGTTATCGTATCACTCTGGAGATTGAAGCACTTGCAGACTTTAACCCTCATCAACTTGATTGGGAGAAACTCTTCAAGCTTGAACCTGCGGAAAAGTGTGAGGCATATGTTGAGGACTTGAGTACACCCGACCGTTGGTGAGTAACAGTTACTGAGCCACATAAAGTGTAGCAGTAGTGTAAGCAACCGACTCAAACATGTCCAAGACACTGATGCTCTCCGCCCTGCGTCAAGGTAACACTGGCACTCAAATTCTTGAGATTCTGAATGCACTTGTGAGCGACGGTGAGGGTAGCGAATCGGGTAATTATGCCGCCGATGGTCCTACCCTACTCCCCGTGGAGTTCTGATACCTTAGAGGCGCTTCTAGGTGCCTCTCACAGTCTTAAATCGTTTCCCCTTAAGTAACTCAAATGCTTGCTAATCGTCAAATTTTGATTGATGCTCTCGTCGAGGCAACTATCGACGGAATGACACCTTCGGACCTTGAATGTGCACTGTCTGATTATATGCGTGAAAATCTGGAAGGTGTTAGTGATGAGCAGCTACTTTATGAGTTCCGTTGGACGTTCCCCGAAGTGGTAACAGTTACTGAGCCCCTTAAAGTGTTCTAGTAGTGTAAGGGGCACAACCCCACTAAATTAACCTCTCATTCGTTCCTAAATGACTGCTACTTTCCAAACTAATCTCACAGATACCACCTACAACGGTTGGACTAACTACGAAACCTGGAATGTTTCTCTCTGGATACAGAATGATGAGTTTCTTTATAATCTCGCTCAGAAATGCGATTCTTATGAGGATTTTCTGAGTGTACTCAAAGAGTTAAACACTGTAGCAACTCCTGATGGGGTAAGGTATGCTGACCCCGCAGTGAACGCTATCGAACTAGACACAGACGTGTTCGATTACTGATGCTTACTGTACTGCCCTTCGTTGATACTTAGGGCAGTCTTATTCGTATGCGTATTCGGCAGTTATTATGCCGGGTCGTTTATACCGCCGCGGCGCCCTGCCGTTATAAAAACCCCTCACTACCCTAACCTACAGAGGTGACAAAACGCGAGAGAGATATAAAGAATGAAAAAAAATTTCGCGGAGAAAAAAAACATGAGAAAACCCCGACCGTATTGGAATTTCTGGAAGGTAATCTTTGCGGGGTGGTTAATAAGGTATCCGGGGAGATTCTTCGAGGTATTTCGATTTCCTTTGTTTACGGCACTGGGACTTTGTATTATTGTGATATATAATGCAGTATCGAAATGAGACTGAAAGAAAAAAATTTTCAGGTATTTTTTATGAACCAGCAAGTCAAGGTATATCACATATATGCAAAGGATAGGTGTATATTTCATTCTATCAGTGAGGATGAGTTCAGTGTTACATGGAAGACACTGAATAATATGGTAGGCCTACTCAAGACTGAGTATTGTGTAGATGACCTATCATATGAGGAACTCACAGTCAATCGTATGGCAGAATTAAATTCGTCACATTGACAAGACCCTAAATAGGGAGTAAAATTGAACTGAAAGTTAATTTCAATTATGGCAAAAGGATTTACAGTAAAAGCAAAAGCACCCACTACCAGTAAACCAGAAGGAGAGGAGTGGGATTATACAGCAATCAAGGAGCGGATGCGAGGCAAGTCAATTGTATTCTGTCTTCCTGGTCGTGGATGTTCATTTATTTTTCTGAAAGCATTTGTACAATTATGTTTTGACATGGTACAGAATGGAATGAGTATTCAGATTAGTCAAGATTATTCATCGATGGTTAATTTTGCTCGTTGCAAGTGTCTTGGAGCAAATGTATTGAGAGGTCCAAAGCAAGTACCATGGGATGGAAAGTTGAAATATGATTATCAACTTTGGATTGACTCGGATATTGTCTTTGACACTAACAAGTTCTGGCAATTGTGCGATCTTGCACTTTCTGAGGATGGAACAGAGCATGAAATTACTGCTGGATGGTATGCCACAGAAGATGGACGCACAACATCTGTCGCACATTGGTTGGAGGAAGAAGATTTCCGTAACAATGGTGGAGTAATGAATCATGAAACAGTAGAGAGTATTTCAAAGCGTCGTAAACCATTTACTGTTGATTATACAGGATTTGGTTGGGTATTAATTAAGAACGGGGTATTTGAGAATCTTGAGTATCCATGGTTTGCACCTAAGATGCAAGTCTTTGAATCTGGTGCAGTTCAAGATATGTGTGGAGAGGATGTTTCATTCTGTCTTGATGCAAAGGAAGAAGGATTTGAGATTTGGTGCGATCCTCGAATTCGTGTTGGGCATGAAAAGACTCGTGTAATTTGATAGGAGATTTTAATTTATGGCTTATAATAAGACTACATTTGTTCCAGGAGCACCTAAAAAGACTCGCCAAGGACGTTCTTCTCGCACATTGCTTTCAGCAACATCTCGTAATGGAAAGAGGAAAAAGTATCGCGGACAGGGTAGGGGTTAAATAAAACATTCATTAAAAAAAAATGAGTTGTCTTATCACTAACCTCCCATCAAAAGAAATATGGGTTCGTAAAGAATATCTTACAGACCATCAGAGTGGGCACGGTGAATTTGTAAAGGGCGTTTGGGTTTCGGCAAAGTCGATTCCTGGACGCGCTTTTTATTTTGAGACATATTTACCAGAATATGCCGCAATGTATGACAAATTGCCAATTAGTGCCTTTTTGTCTCGTCCAGAAACTCCAGATCCAGACTTAAACCTACCAAATTTACAATTTTGGAATTGTATGGATTATGGTGTAGTGAGTATTGATAAAAAATTTATTGGAAGTATGGATTTTGAATGCTATACTCGCGATTATGGCATTCAAAAAGGTACTTATATTTGCACAATCGATAATTATCATCATGATCCAGACTATGTTGATTGGGCTACGAGTGAAAATCCTGCTGAACACAAATCTCATAACCTCATTGAACTGAATAATGGTCAATTTGCACTCTATCCAAACAACAGATTGCGTATTTTTGACAACAGTCTGACACCTACAGAACCAAAAATACCTGATTTTAAGGTTTCAACACAATATTACCAAGTTGAAAATAGTTATGAGCGCCTTGGAATGGGTAATGAAGACGAATATCATTGGAAGACAGCACAAGAGCGTGAAAATAAATAAAAAATAAGGGATAGCAACCCCTTAAAAAGTTCTGTTCAACCTATAAAAGGAGAAAACAGATGGCAATTCACCCCAATCCAGACCGCGATTCAAGTTATATGAGAGAAATGTGGGGTACAAGTGGATTAATTGCAGATTATTGGAGCAAAACACCTGGAGATTTAAAAAAACAAATGCTTCGTGAGATTAATAATGACAATATGACACCAAAAAAGCATGATTTTGCTGTTCAGAAAGAAATTCATGAAAAAATTCGCAATGATAATGATTATGATGACTGGGAATACGGTACAGAACCTATTTTTGGGTGATAAATAAGATAGAATTAGAGTCTATTGATGCCAGTAGAGCGAGTCAGTAAACAATTTAAAGATATTAGTCTGACTTTTCAGGTGAATCCAATAACATTTGATATCATTGATATTAGAAACGAGACATCTATTGCTCGCTCTATTCGTAATCTAGTATTGACTTTACGTGGAGAAAGATTTTTTAATCAAAATCTTGGTTCTAATCTATCAAAAAGTCTTTTTGAAAATCTTAGCAGTATAACTGAATTAGAACTACGTGATGAAATTACCAATACAATTAATAATTATGAACCAAGAGTAAAATTAATAAATGTTGATATAAACTCCTCAGAAATTGATGCAAATGAATTAAATGTAACTATTAGATATTATATTATTGGAATAGATGCGTTACCACAACAACTTACTTTTGCACTACAGTCAGTACGATAATGTCATTAGTTAACTTTACAAATTTAGATTTCGATCAAATAAAAACATCAATTCGAGATTATCTAAAATCGAATTCAAATTTTACTGACTATGATTTTGAAGGTTCAAATCTATCAATTATTATTGATACGTTAGCATATAATACATATATTGCCTCTTACAATGCTAATATGGTAAGTAATGAGGTTTTTATTGATAGTGCGACTTTAAGGGAAAATATAGTTTCTCTTGCAAGAAATATTGGATATGTTCCTAGGTCAAGAAGATCCTCAAAAGCAAACATTACATTCTCAGTAGCAATTAGCAATCCTACTATAAAATTTGTGACATTAAAAAGTGGAAATGTTTGTAGAAGTGAAAATTTTGGAGATTTGGTATTTACATTTTCAATTTTAGATAATATTACTGTACCAGTAATAGATGGAACTGCAGTTTTTGATTCAATTGAAGTTATAGAAGGAACTGTTTTTAAAACTAACTTTACAGTAGACGCAAATAATTTAAATCAAAGATTCATATTAGAAAATAGAGGAATTGATACTACATCTCTTTTAGTAACTGTTAGGGATACAGAATCTTCAACAAGTATTAGAAAATATACAAATTCTTCAAGCATTTTAGATGTCACCTCAACATCTAAAGTTTATTTTCTTCAAGAAATTGAAGATGAAAGATATGAATTAATATTTGGAGATGGAGTTTTTGGGTCTAAGCTTCAAAATAATAATTACATCGAAGCTTCATATATTATAAGTTCTGGAGAAAGTTCAAATGGAGTTTCTAATTTTAATTTTACTGGTTCATTATTTGACAATAAAGGAACTCCAGTTACAGAAGAAATTTCATTAATTACTACAAATTTAAGTTCTTCTTCTGGATCTGAAATTGAATCTGTAAATTCTATTCGCAATTTTGCTCCGAGATTATATTCTGCACAAAATAGAGCAGTGACTGCATCAGATTATGAGACTATTGTTTCTAGAATTTATTCCGAAGCAGAGTCTGTAAGTGCTTTTGGTGGAGAAGATTTAAATCCTCCACAATTTGGAAAGGTTTTTATTTCAATAAAACCAAAGTTTGGATCTTTTATATCAAATAATATTAAAGATAATATCAAACAAAGACTTAAAAAATATACAGTTGCTGGCATATCACCTGAAATATTAGATATTAAATTTCTTTATATTGAATTGGAAACAAACGCATACTACAACTCAAATACAACTTTGAGTCAAAATGCACTAATAACAAAAATATATGACAATATAAATGCATATTCGGATTCTGAAGAGTTGAATAAGTATGGTGCAAGATTTAAATATAGTAAGTATCAAACACTCGTCGATAATACTGATGCTGCTATTACTTCAAATATTACAAGAATTCAAATTAGAAGAGATTTAAAAGTATCTCAGAATCAATTTGCCCAGTATGAGATTTGTTTTAGAAATGCATTTTATGTCAAAAATGTCAGTGGATATAATATAAAATCTTCTGGATTTAAAGTAAGTGGAATATCAAACATAGTTTATTTTGGAGATTCTCCAAATCCAGATAAAAAGTCTGGAAGTTTGTTCTTATTCTATTTAAATTCGGATAATACTCCTGTCATTGTGAAAAGGTCTATTGGTACTGTTGATTATTTGACAGGAGAAATTGTAACAAATCCATTGAATATCATTTCTACAGCAAAAAATGACGGTGGAACTCCTATCATTGAGATATCTGCTATTCCACAGTCAAATGATGTTCTTGGAGTGCAGGACATTTATTTGCAGATAGATATTAATAGAACACTTGTCAATGTATTACCAGATAATGTTGAATCTGGTTCAGATACTTCTGGATCAAATTATATCGTTACCTCTAGTTATTCAAATGGCAATTTAGTCAGAAATTAATAAATGGAAAGCAGAGTAAAAATCAGTTCTATTGTAGAATCTCAATTACCTTCTTTTGTTAGAGAAGATTATCCTCTTGTAGGCGAACTTTTAAGAGAATATTACAAATCACTAGAATCAAAAGGTTCTGCATACGATATCTTACAAAATATAGACCAATATGTTGATGCTAATAACTTAATAAATTTTACAGAAACTACTAATCTCACACAAGATGTACAAATATTTGATGATATTATCAATGTAGAAACTACAAAAGGATTTCCAAATACTTATGGTATTGTTAGCATTGATAATGAATTAATTTTATATAAGTCAAAAACAGAAACTCAATTTTTAAATTGTTCAAGGGGATTTAGTTCAGTTATAGGATACTCAGAAAATGATACTGAAGACTTAACTTTTTCTGATAGTTTGGCAGATTTTCATTCCCAACTTGATATTACTGGAGAAAATCCAAATAGAGTTAAAAACATTGGCTCACTATTTTTAAAAGAGTTTTTTAAGAAAACAAAAAGTCAATATCTTTTTGGATTTGAAGGTAGAGAATTATTTTCTGAAGTAAATAAAAATATAGTTCTTAAGCAGTCTAAGGATTTTTATTCATCAAAAGGAACAGAAAGATCTTTTGAAATATTATTCAGAATTCTTTATGGAAAAGATGTTGAAGTTATTTTACCAAAAAATAATCTAATTCAACCATCATCAGCAAATTATAGAGTATCAAGAAATTTTGTTGCTGAGGGAGTACAAGGAAATATTGAAGACCTTAGAAATAGAACCATATTTCAAAATCAATTTGCAAATATCACAAAATCTTTTGGTACAGTAAGCAACGTACAAAAAATAATTAGAAAAGGAAAAATATATTATACATTAAGTGTTGATTTTGATTTTGATAAAGATGTTATTGTTTCAGGTTCTATTTTTGGAAATTTACAGGTAAATCCAAAAACAAAAATAATAGATGATGTATCAATATCTTCGGATACTATTTGTGTCGATTCTACAATAGGATTTCCAAAAAGTGGCCAATTGACTGTAAATTTAAATGGAACTGATTTAGTAATTAATTACAAATCAAAAACAATTAATGAATTTTTAGGTTGTTCAGGAATAACTCAGACTATTCCCAACGAATCGGAAATTTCTTTGAATACCTATGCCTATGCTTTTGATGACAATGGTGATGAAATAAGATTTAGAATTACTGGAGTTTTATCTGAAGTAGAACTTTCCAGAGAAAATTTTTACTATGAAAAAGGTGATAAAGCAAGTATCACAAATCTTGGATATATTGGAAAAAATTACCAAGAAAACAATTGGTTTTTCAATACTTCGGTACTATGTAATGTTAAAACATTCTCAATAAAAGGTAATGGAAATTATTTTGTAGAAACTTTTGATTTTAATGGAATTTACAAAGGAGATTCTGTAGAGATTGACTATGTAGATGGAATAGATGATCAAAGAAAGACTGATATCATATCCGGAGAAAGTATATTATATACTTCAGGAAATGTTCCTGGAAGATCTTTTACAATAACAAATACTGACAAAAACATAAAAAATATTTTTTCTGTCAAAAAATTACTTTCAAAATACGATAAAAAATACATTTCAAATGTATCAAATGTATATAAAGACTTTGATGAAAATATTGAATATATTACATCTTCATCTCTACCATCATATCCAAATAGACAGGAAATAAACACATCAAAGGTAATTTTAAAAAATAAAATAGATTCTGGAGAATTAATTAATCTTGTTTCTTTTGGAGAAAATCATGGATTTTTGACGGGAGATGAAGTATCATTTTTCGTAAATTCGAGCAATCAATCTGGACTTGGTTTAACAGTTATAACTGGTTCATATTACGTCAAAAAAATTGATGATAAATCAATTAAGTTGGCAAAAAGTAGGTCAGACTTAGCAAAAGATTCTTACTTATCTGTAGAAAATTTTGACCCGCAAGAATCTACATTCGAATCAGCAGGTACGTTATCTCTTAAAAAGTTTTCTAAAAATAAAAACCTTACAGTTTCTGAAGTAGACACACAAAGATTAGTAAGACTCATAAAAAATCCAGAAATTGACGAAAAAAAATATAAAACTGAACCAGGAACTGTCGGGATTCTTATAAATGGCGTTGAAATACTCAACTACAAATCAAAAGACTCCATTTATTATGGCCCTATAAGAACAGCAGAGGTTGTTTCTCAAGGAAACAACTATGATATTATAAATCCGCCAGAGTTAGTTATTGATAAAGAAAGTGGAGATCAGGCTAAAGGATATGTTTCTGTAGAAGGATCTTTAAAGAGAATAGATGTTATAGATGGTGGATTTGATTATCTAGATGTACCTATCATTACTATTAAGGGAGGGTCTGGAAGTGGAGCTTCGGCAGAAGCAAAAATGATTAGTTATGATTATTTTATTGATATAAATTCATCTACAACAAATGAAAATATAAACCTTTCTACAAATACTCTCGGATTTTCAACATATCATAAGTTTAGAGATGGAGAATCTATAATATACAGAACAAATAATAACCAAGTAATTGGAGGATTATCTACAGATGCAAAGTATTATGTGAAAGTAATTGATGATAATAAAATTACTTTACACAAAAATTTAGAAGATTCACTAAGTTCTTCTAATCCAGTAAATTTGACGGGATATGGGATAGGCAATCATAGATTTGAATCGACTATAAGAAAGCAAAAGATAAATTCAATTGAAATACTTAGTTCCGGAGAAGGATATAAAACAGCAAAAATCACTGTACCATCTTCAGGAATTATTACTTCCACAAATACAATAAAAGTAAATAATTCAAATAAATCTCCTTATAGTGATAAAGATATAATACAATATCTTGGGGGAGATTCTACTGTAGTTGGACTAACAACTGGAAGCAAATATATTGTAACAACAGTCGATGAAACTTCCTTTAAGTTATCAATACTTGGCGTTGGAGTAACTAACAGATATTTTTATTATGATACAAAGGAATATGTAAATATAGAAAGTGTTGGTTCCGGCAACTATACTTTTGATTATGAACCCATTACAGTAACTGTTGAGGGAGAGGTTGGGATATCTACATTAAGTAGAGTGGATATAAATGCCAAACTGCAACCAATATTTCAAGGTCAAATCAAATCCACCTTTATATATGAAGGAGGAACAAGATATGGATCTCCAGAGATAATAAATTATGTTAAACAACCAAATTATTCTCTAGGAAAAATATCGTCCAAAGCAACGGCAGTTCCAATTATATCGAACGGAAAGATAACGTCAGTTTTAATTAATAATAAAGGAAATGGATATACTGCTCCACCAAAAGTAGTTGTTCGCGGATTTGGAATTGGTGCAATATTAACCCCAATCATTAAGGATAAAAAATTATCAGAAATAAAGGTAATATCCGGCGGAACGGGATACACTAAGGAAACTATAATTGACATTATAGATGAATCTCAAGGGTGTATTTTAAAATTATATCCACAACAATTTACAATAAATGAATTCTTTAGATTATTGAAAACAAATAGAATATCATCAGAAGATGATAGTGTTGTTTATAGGGGATTGAAGGAAAATTATGGATTACAATATACTCATTTATATGCACCAAATAAATTTAGAGACTCTGTTTTTAGAAGTAAAACATTTTCGAATGGAACAAATTACAGATCTGATTTTCAGAATGATATAAATGAAGACAAGTATCATTCTCCAATTTTAGGATGGTCGTATGATGGATACCCAATTTATGGCCCATATGGATATGATTCTCCAAATAATAAAAAAGTTAGGAGAATGGTTAGTGGGTATAAATTAACCGGAATCCGAGAAGGTGCAGATAGAGAAATCTTTCGTTTTTATCCAACAGGATATTTTGTTGAAGATTACGAATTTGTGGGAAATGGTGATTTGGATGAAAGTAATGGAAGATATTGTGTAACTCCAGAGTATCCTAATGGAATTTATGCATACTTTATGACAATAAGTGAAGATTTTTCATCAGAAATATCTTTTGATGCGAGAAAGGAACCAGTGTTTCCATATATCGTTGGAAATTATTATAAATCAAAGCCAACATTTTTTAATTTTGACCCAAATTCAAATCAAGAGCAGTTTGAATTTGAAAATACTAAGGTTTTACGAAATACTTTTGCTCTCAATATAGGTAGTGATAATTCAAGGTACAATTATCTGCTTAATAATGAAGATTTAAATTCTCAAGAATCTGAGGTTTTATCTATAATAAGGGGTGGAGTTGAAAACGTCAAAATAATTTCTCCTGGAGATGGATATAAAATTGGAGAAAGACTTTCTTTCAACAATACAATTACTTCTGGTAATGGAGTAGCGGCTAAAGTAGAGTCTATTAAAGGAAAAACTATAGAATCTATCACAAACGAAAGTAGATTCTTACCGAACATTGAGTTTTATAAGACAAACATAGAAAATAGATTGGTCGGATTTGCCACCGCTCCACATTTATTAAGTAATGGAGATTTCTTTAAAATAGAATCCTTATCAAAAAATAATCCAATTATCCAAAATTCATTTAATGTGGGAGTAAGAACGGATAATTTAATTTTAAATGCTGCAGTTGGAAATACCAGTATAACTGGATTATCTACTTATTTTTCTGTTTATGGGTCTTTAAGTTTTCCAAATATTAGAGAAAACGACATATTAACGATAGGTTCTGAAGACGTTAAAGTTTTATCTATTGATAAAGAGTCTTCTAGAATTAAAGTCCTTAGAGAACAAAATTCTACAACTTCTTCCGCACACCAGGCTTATTCTGTTCTGAATGAAAATCAAAGAAAGTTTTTTATCAATCTTGATAAAAAACTAGATTCTTTTAATTACAAAATTAATAGAGAATTATATTTTAACCCCATAGAATCTTTAGGTATAGGGACAGTAGGAATAGGATCCACTGTAATTTTTTCCAACCCCGGAGTTGGACAGACTTCAATACAAATTCCATTAAAATCAATTTACCTAAAAGACCACAAATTAGAAACAGGAGATAAATTAATTTACAATGCAAATAGTGGAATTGGAATATCAGTATCTAATATATTTAATACATTTACGTTAAATGATGGTATAACAGTTTATGTTGCAAGGTTATCAAATGATTTAATTGGAATATCCACAAATAAAGTTGCATTGGGAACAGAAGGAGAATTTGTTGGAATAGAAACTAGCACATCACTACTATATTTCAATGGAGTAGGAACTGGAGATTATCACAGTTTTACCACAAATTATGATAACGTTCTTACTGGTGCACTTTCCGTTAACAAAATAACAGTATCAACAGCATCTTCTTTTGGATTAAGGGGAGGTGATGAAATATTCTTAAATGTAAAAGAAAAAGATTCGGTAAATATTGCGGTAAAATATAATGATTATCACAGAAGACTAATTATCAATCCTCAAGATTTTTCCAATTCTGATGTTGATACTACAAAAAATACCATAAGGATAGTCAATCATAATTTTGACTCTGGACAAAAAATAATATACAATTCTTCAAATACAATTGGAGGATTGGAAGATAATCAAATTTATTATGTTATTGTTTTTGATAAAGATCATATTAGACTTTCAGCAACTTATTATAACTCAACATCTTTAGATATTGTACCAATAAATTTAACATCCCAATTCTCAGGTACAATTTCACCAATAAATCCAAAAATAAATTTAAATAGAAATCAATCGGTAATATTTGATTTATCAGATTCCTCACTATCACAACCATTTGGAGTAGGAAGAACTTCTTCTTTTGACTTTAAAATATATAAGAATAAGTTTTTTAATGATGAATATTTTCCAATAACAACATTGGGGACATCAAAAATCACAAAAAATGGTTCTATTGGATTATCTCCTGCAACTTTATCATTTACACTAGATGAAGATTTTCCAAATAACTTATACTATAATCTTAAAATATTGGATGGTAACACTAACCAAATTAAAAATGAACTTTTTACAGACAGGGAAGTAGACAATTTCAATTTAATTAAATTAAATTCCTCAGGTTTGAATGGAAAACATATAATAACTGGAATTCAAACAAATTCATTTAGTTTTACTGGAGATTTTTACGTTGATAAAACATTTAATTCTACAAATTCTGCAAGTGAATATTATACAACTTCTCTCAATGAATCTGGACCAATAAACAATATAAAAATAAATTCTTCAGGAAAATTGTATGACAAGCTTCCAAAAATAAATGGAGTAGTTTCTGCGGCAGGAACTGGTGCAATTCTAATTCCACAGAGCAAATCTATAGGAAAAATACAAAAAACCAGAATTTTAGATATTGGTGCAAATTATTCATCTGACAAAACATTAAAACCCCTTTTAAAATTCCCAACAATATTAAGAGTTGAACCATTAACATCTATAGAATCTATAAAAATTTCTTCAGTTGGAAATAATTATAATACAAATCCTAATTTAGTTTTAATTGATGGGTTTACAAATAAACAAGTTGAAGATATTATTCTTGATTGTGACTTAGAAAATCAAAAAGTAACAGTAATACAAAATACAAAAGGAATTTATAATGTATCACCAAAAATAATTCCAATTAACAATAGTAATGGTGTTGGGATACTTGAGGTTGAATATGACAATGCAACAAAAATTGTAACCATAAAATTGGATACACAATTTAGTTCTATTGAAGATTTTCCATTTTCTCTCAATCAAAAAGTTTTAATTGAGGGAGTTTCTATTAAAGAAAATACTGACTCCTCGATAATCACAAAAGGGTTTAATTCTATAAATTATAATTATTCGACATTTAAGTTGATAGAAGTTGTTCCTTCAATTGGAGGTTCTGGAGCGTCTGTTAAGTATTCACTTGAAGATTACTTGGATTCTTCCGAAATTCCTGGAGATTTTGATTTAGAAAATTCTATTGGAAGAATAATATCTGAAGATGATTTTCCAAAATTTAAAATCAATTTAAAAAAGAATGAATTTTTGGTTGGAGAAACTACAATTTCTGAAGGAATTGTTGGTGAGGTGCAGAAATATGATTCAGTAAATGAGTACTTGACTATAAAAACAAAGGAAAAAATTCCAAATAATGTGAGTATTTTTGGCAGATCTTCAAATTCTTTAGCTTTAATTAAAGAAGTTTTAGAATATGAAACAAGATACAATATAGATTCTTCATCCATTATTGTTCAGGGGTGGAAAGATACTATAGGTTTTCTTAATGATAATATTCAGAGAATACAAGATAGTGATTATTATCAACTTTTTTCATATTCATTAAAATCCGAAATTGAATTTAAAGAGTGGAATAGTATCGTAAGTAATTTGAATCATACTTTGGGATATAAAAGATTTGGTGATTTGATTGTTGAAAAAACAGTTACTGCAGAAATTGATTCAAATCAGAATAATGGTGCGGTCATTGCGACGTGTGATTTAACTAATATAACTAATATTGATGCAGTTTATGATTACGATTTAGCGTCTGAAAATGGGGTTTTAATTGAAGAAAATCTAACAAGTGATGAAATAACATTCAATTCAGTATTCTTACAAGATTATGCAGAATCAATAGGAAATAGGGTATTGCTGATTGATGATATAAGTTCACAATTTAGTACATCAACGACATCAAAAACAACAGTAACTACATTTAGTATTTAAAATGGCAAAAGTAAGATCAAGTAGGGTATATTTAAATGTAAAGGATACTGAAAATCCTGATAGAAGACAATCCTCTATTATTAGTTTTGTGACTGATGGTAATGAGATTTTTACAAATGAATATGGAAAATTATTTACTTTAGACGAGATTGGCAGTTTCAATCTAGAAAGATCTGAATTTGACGATCAAGCATCACTACAAGTTACTTTTGCACCAATTGATGGTAGGAATAATCTTTATAATTTTAGTTTTTTGATATATGACACAAAAAAAGATGAATTTATTCCAGATTCATATTTTTTTGGAAATACTGTAAAACTTGATACTGCATATACACAAATTTCTGCTGGAATAGGAACAACTACTATTGTTAAAATAGATTCTACCGAATACACTTCAGGAAAGTTATCATTTTCGTTATCATCTTTAGATGATTTAAACTATGAACATAATGAAATAAACTTTGCTCATGATGGTTCAAATATTAGTAGTTCTAATTTTGGAAGAATTACAATATCCAATAATTCTTCAATAGAAACTTCTGGAATAGGAACTTATGGTTTAGTTTTTAATGGGACGGATATTGATGTATTATTTTATCCGAGATTAAATACAGACTTTAACTGTAGTTCTATTTCAGTTTCTGTAGCAAATACCACGAAAACAATAGTAACTCAAAAACTTTTATCTGGCGGACTATTAGAGTCTGTGAATGTTTCAATAGCATCATCAATAGATCCATCTGCTAGTGTAATTGCAGATTATACCTCAGACTATAATTTTGGTTATTTTGTAGTGCAAATAACCGACACAACAAATAATAGTGTTCAACTTTCAGAAATTGTAGTATTAAATAATGATGCTGATTCTAGAATAATTGAATATGGAGTTGTTGCAACTAACAATATATTAGGAACTTTTACCTCAAATAGTGCAGCGATAACGGAACTCATTTTTACACCAAATCCAGATATTGATGTTGAAATAACTCTTTTACAGCATTCGATAACGAATTTAAATTTAGGAGATATTGATTCTCTAATTGATTTAAATGTTGGAGCAGTAATTTCAGGCGTTACTCAATTAATTAGCGGAAAAGATTTTGCAAAAGAATTTAATTTAACTTCCAAAAAAATTCCAATTTTTCAGAGAAGATTTAATGCAGAACTGCAATCTTCAGCAACAAATCCCGCGAGTGTTGATCTCGAAAGGAATTTAATTTACTTACCAGGTCATTATTTTGTTTCTGGAGAAAGAGTTGAATATGAACCAGATCCATTACAATACGTAGATATTCTTACAGCAAATACAACAGCACAAGTAGACTTGGGAGACACTAATGTTGAAGTAGATAATACTACAGGTCTGCAAGTTGGAGATTATATTTTTAATGGTGGAAAGTATATATCTCTAAGTCAAGTTGGAGTAAGTTCAGTTTCTATTTCCAGTACAATAACACAACAAATTCTTTCTGGAGTAGCAATTACATTTTCCAGATTATTTGATACCGAAGAGGTATCAACTATTAGTGCCATTCCTATAGAAAATACATTTATTTCTGGAGTTGGGGTAACTGATAAACTTAGTGGAAACTTATATGTATATAAACAAGATGATAGATTTATTGGATTTACAACTTCCCCAGCGGATGCACTGTTAAATCCACCAAAATTAATTCAGTTTACTGGACTTGGTGTGGGAATAAATCATTTTATCACTTCAACAAATCAAAATTCCAAATCCTTAATATTAATTGATAATATTGCTCAAGCACCTATAGTTGCAACATCAGTAACTTCATCTTTAGCATCAAATTTAAATCTATCTTCAAATATTTTATCTTTTACCGGAATAACATCATTTTTTAGTGGAGATTTGATTGAAATAGAAGATGAAATAATGAAAATTATTGCAGTTGGTGTCGGCAATTCTGTGGAAGTTTCAAGACCAATTTTGGGTTCATCATTAAAAGAACACTCTCAAAATACTTTAATAACTAAACTAAAAGGCAATTATAAAATTAAAAAAAATATCCTTTATTTTGATGAAGCTCCTTATGGTCCAATAGTTGATGGTGTCAATGGTGACATTAATGTTAGATCATCTTTTCAGGGAAGAGTATTTTTAAGATCAGCAGATGTTAGTTCTGGAGAAAGTGCATATAATAGAAATTATGTATTTGATGATATAAGCGATCAATTTGACGCATCTACAAAATCATTTACCGTAAAATCTGACAAGCAAGATATTGTAGGATTTTCAGAATTAAATTCTATAGTATTAATAAACAATATTATTCAAATACCAACAGATAATTTTAATTTAACAGAAAATTTATCCCAAACTCAATTAAACTTCACTGGAACTGGAACTTCAATCAAATATGATGTCAATAATGCATCAATACCTAGAAGGGGTATAATAGTTGCTACAGCATCTAGTAATGGATTTGGATATCAACCATTGGTTTCTGCTGGAGGAACCGCAGTAGTTTCTATTGCGGGTACAATTCAATCTATAAGTATTGGAAATAGTGGTTCTGGATACAGAAGCGGAATTCAAACATCGGTCAATGTCAAAGTTCAATCTTATAGTAATGGGAAGTTAAATACAGAGTTTGTTGGTGTTGCTTCAATATCAGATGGTAATGTTGTTGGCGTCAATATAACAAATCCAGGATCTGGATATACATCAACAAATCCACCAGAGGTAATTTTTGATTCTCCATTTTCATACTCAGATTTAAGATTAAAAGTCAATTCTGGAATTGGTACAGAAGCATCTATTGATATTGTTGTTGGTCAGGGTTCTAGTGTAATAGATTTTACCATAAAAAACTTTGGTTATTCTTATAATATTGGAGATGTTTTAACCTTAGATGTAGGAGGAACTACAGGAATACCAACCAATACAGCATTACCATATAGAGAATTTAAGTTGGTAGTGGAAAGAGTTTTTTCCGACGATTTTAGTGGATGGTCATTAGGAGAACTAGAAACTCTCGATGAGTTAGACGAATTATTTGATGGTAATAAAACTACTTTCCCAATTTCTAGAGGGGGAAACAGATTTGCAATAATTAAAGAAAAAGGTGGAAATATTGAATTAAATACAGTATTATTAGTTTTTATTAATGATGTCCTTCAGGAACCCGATGTCGCTTACAAATTTAATGGAGGAAGTACAATTACTTTCACTGAAGCACCAAAAAATGGCGATAAAGGAAGAATAATATTTTATAAAGGAACTCCAAATATAGATGTTATTGATGTTGATTTGTTGGAAACGATAAAAACGGGTGATAAGGTTGAATTGGTTGGAGATAAATTTAATCTTATTGAGCAGAAGAGATTGGTAACTGACATATTATTACCGGATGTTTTAGAAACAAATCCATATTCTGGAAAAGGAATCACTGAAGATTCTAATTTATTCCGACCATTAAATTGGTATAGGCAAAGAAATGATTTGATAATAGATAAAAAAGAAGTTAACAAGAGTAGGGTTAGATATGAATCATATGTAAATCCAACAGCAAAATTAATCCAATCTGTAGGAATAGGTTCTACACAAATATTTGTAGATTCAGTTAAAACTATTTTTGACCCACAGCAGGAAAATATAAGTCCAACATCTCCAGAAATTTTAAAAACAATTCAAATCATTGATAATAGCGAATTAGTTTCTGCAGCAGCCACTGCAATAGTTTCTGCAGCAGGGACTATACAATCTATAGTCATATCCAACGGTGGAGTTGGATATACTACAAGTTTATTAAAACCAGAAATATCTGCTTCTATACAATATCCAATAGGAATAGGAAAAAGTGGTGTTGCTACTTTAAAAACAAATCTGGTTGGAGGATCAATATCATCAATTGATGTAATTTCTCCGGGTTTTGGATACACTCAAACAAATCCACCACTAGTTTTGATAGAAGAAAGAAGTGCAAAAGTCAATGAAATTAAAAATGTTTCGTACTTGGGCGATTTTGGAATCATAACGGGAATAGCAACAACAAGTGTCGGATTGGCTTCTACAGGATTAGTGTTTGATTTCTTTATACCAAATGATTCATATTTAAGAAATATTAATGTAAATAACCCAACAACTAATACAAGTAATATATCAGAAAACTATTATTTCAAATTATCAAACTCAAAAGTTGGTAGTGGATTGACGAGTTTGAGAAGTGATGGAAGTATTATTGGAATCGGAACAGAAAATATTGATAACATATATCAAGCAATTTCTGTGTCTGCAGCTACAACAGAGGTCTATGGGGGAGGAACTGAAGATGTAATCAAAGTTACTGTTAGTGTTTCCGATTATAATCAAATAGATTCTTCAATTGGATATGGAACGTATTTTGGAGATTTTAGTTGGGGATTGATTGAAATACCTACAATAGATAATGAATATTCTGTATCTCCAGAATATGGAGTTGTTGGATTGAATACAACACCAACAATAAGAAGAGTAAATAGACTCAGATTCGCTAATTATGATAATATTTGATTTTATTTACATTTATATTAAATAAATATAGAAAAAAGTAATAAATCAATGTCTGCGATTATAACAGATCAATTTAGAATTCTGAATGCTGATAACTTCATAACATCGGTTGCTTCTACAGCAAATTGTTACTATGCCTTTGTTGGGTTGACAAACTCAACAGATTATGATTCCGATTGGGAAACATCACCAAGATCTCCGATAGATTCTTTTGACAATTACAATGATATTTGGGACACGGTTGTCGCTTTAAAAAGATTAAATTCTCAAGATGTGCGAAAAGTTGTAAAAAAGAATACTTGGACAAGTGGAAATACTTATGATATGTATAGGCAGGATGTGAGTAGAAATAAATTATCAATTCCTTCAGAAAGGACAAGTTTATATGAATCAAACTTTTATGTTGTGAATAGTGACTTTAGAGTTTACATTTGTCTTTCCAATGGAACAGACCCAGATAATCTCAACGGAAACCCATCTTTGGATGAACCAACATTTACAGATTTAGAACCAAAAGCAGCTGGTGTAAGTGGTGATGGTTATATTTGGAAGTATCTTTACACATTAAAACCATCAGATATTGTAAAATTTGATTCTATCGATTATATTTTTACTCCCCAAAACTGGGCGACAAGCATCGAAAATGCTGCAGTAAGAGAAAATGCAAATCCGGATGTGAGTGGTCAATTAAAAGTTGCTCTAATAAAAAATAGAGGAACTAATTTAGGAGTTGCACCAAAAACTTATGAAAATGTAAAAATTATAGGAGATGGTTTTGGAGCAACTGCAACAATAGTTGTGGGTAATGATGCTACAGTAGATAGTATTGACATTACATCAGGTGGAAGTGGATATACTTTCGCAAAGATTGATTTAGAATCTGCTAGTATAAGTGGAGATATTTTACCAACATTTGATGTAATAGTTCCACCTTTAGAGGGACATGGTTTTGATATTTACCGCGATCTTGGAGCAAAAAACGTACTAATTTATTCCAGAATTGAGAATGATAATTTAAATCCAGATTTTGTTGTTGGAAATAAAATTGCTAGAGTTGGAATTGTAAAAAATCCTTTACAATTTGGCACTTCTTCATTATTGAGTGAAGAAAAGGTGAGCAATACATATGCACTAAAACTTCAAGGAAATATTTCAAATGCAAATTATCCATTTAACAGTATCATAACTCAACAAATTGGAGTTGGGAAAACTGCTGTTGGTAGAGTTGTTTCTTATGACAATAGAACTGGTGTATTAAAATATTGGCAAGATAGAAGTTTGGTTGGATTTACTACAGGCACTAGCGATTTGTCTTCCACAGAACCATCATATGGATATGAACAGTATAGATTCTCCTCCTCAGGCGGAAATATTGATGGAACTATTAGTAGTTTACCAATTCAAATAGAATTTAGTGGGTTGACTACTTCTATAGATAGTAAGACATATAATCTTGGACAATTGTTTGAAAACGGGGTTTCGAATCCTGAAGTTAAAAAATACTCTGGAGACATGATCTACATCGATAATAGACCATCTATTACTAGATCAATAAACCAAAAAGAAGATATCAAAGTTATTTTTCAATTCTAATTAAAAATCATGCCACAAGAAACTAACCTCAACGTATCCCCTTATTTTGACGACTTTGATAAAGAAAAGGATTACTATAAGGTATTATTTAAACCAGGATACCCAATTCAAGCTAGAGAATTAAATAATTTGCAATCAATTTTGCAAAATCAAATTGAACAGTTTGGAACAAATATATTTAAGGAGGGTTCTAAGGTAGTTCCAGGACAACTTACCTATCTTAGTAATTTTTATGCTGTAGAAATTGAATCAGATTTTTCTGGAATACCAGTTTCTTTGTATTTAAATAACTTAGTGGGAAAAATAATTTCAGGAAGAACTTCTGGAATAAAAGCCAAGGTAGAAAAGGTATTGAAAGCGGAAGAATCTGATAGAGGAAGAATAACATTATATGTAAGTTACTTAGAATCTTCATCGGAAAATTTAGAAGGTAGAGAATTTTTAGATAATGAAGTTTTATTGGCAGAAACTCCTATATCATTTGGAAATAGTTTTATTTCGTCAAATGAAGGATTTGCAAACACAATTTTGAACAATTCCACCTCAACAGGTTCTGCATTTTGCTTATCTAATGGAATTTATTTTTTAAGAGGAAATTTTGTACAGGTAAAGGATGAAATTTTAATTCTAGATCAATATGATAATAAACCAAGTTATAGAGTTGGTTTATTTGTCGATGAGCAATTGGTTAATTCGGACGATGATTCCTCTTTAAATGATAACTCTCAAGGATTTAGCAATTTTTCTGCTCCCGGTGCAGACAGATTAAAAATAGAAACAAAATTATTTAAAAAGTCTCTTGACGATTTTGATGATACGAATTTTGTTCAGTTAGCTACTGTACAAAATGGGGTTTTAAGAGAAGTAAATACTGGAACCGATTATAATATTTTAGCTGACGAACTGGCAAGAAGAACTTTTGATGAATCGGGACATTATTATGTCAAAGCATTTAATACATTTTGTAAAGACAGTTTGGATGATGGAAATGGAAATGGTGGAATATTTGAAGATGGTCAAATAACTTACGGTGGTTCGGTTCCAAGTGAATCCTTAGCAACTTATAAAATAAGTGCAGGAAAGGCATATGTAAAAGGATATGAAGTTTCATTAGAAGGTCCCACATTTTTGGATGCACAAAAACCGAGAACAACAAAAACTTTAAAGGAACAATCAGTAAATTTTGGATATTCTCCAACGTTTTTTGTCAACAATCTTACGGGAACTCCTCTTATCGAATTTAATACCTCCAGCGTATTAAGTTTAAGAGACCAAAAAGTTGGAATAGATTCTGGTTCTGAATCTGGAATTGAAATTGGATCTGCCAGAGTTTATGATTTTTATCTAGATGAAGGAGGATACACTGGAAACCTGAAGAATAACAAATGGGGATTATCATTATTTGATGTTCAAATTTTTTCGACATTAAATCTTACTGAACCAGTAACTTTAACAACACCAATATACATTAAAGGTAAGTCTACTGGTGCTACTGCTTTTTTAAAAAGTTCAGTATCTTCTGCTAGTACAATTACAATATATCAAATAAACGGAAATTTTTCAGAGAAAGAAGTAATTGAATTTTCAAATGCTGATCAGGATAATAATGTAAGATTTATTGAAACAATTAGAAACTATGAGACCTCAGACGTAAAATCAGTATTTTCAACTGCGGCCGCAGGTGCCGGAGTAACATTTTCTGCTGATGTTGTACAAAATGCAAACTTAAGATTTGGTCAAGCACAAATAACAGAAGGTTTATCAGGAATATCGACAGTTACCGTTGAGGGTTTCGATATTACTAAACAATTGAATGTTGGTAATATTATTAGATGCACTCAACCAGGAATTAGCACATTCTCATTCTCTAGAGTAACTTCAATTAATGAAGATGAAAATAGGTTTACGATCGAGTCTGTAGAAGATGTTGGAAATGTCGTATATGGAAAATTGCCTACAACCACTATTAACGTAAATAATTTGGTTAGATGTGGTTCTAATATATCTCCAATAGCAGAAAGTGGGAATAGTGCTTCAAATAGAACACTCTACAGCACACTGGCAAAGAAAAATGTAGAATCTGTTAATTTAGATAACTCTCAATTAACATTGAGAAAACAGTTTACTGGAATAACAATTACAGATGGGTCTACTAATAATATAGATGCCGGAGATAATGAAATATTCTTACCATTTGATGAAGAAAGATATACATTAACAAGAAGTGATGGTTCACTTGAAAGATTGAGTTCGGATAAAATAGAGTTTGTATCTGGAAGTGGAAACAAAAGGATAAGATTAAACAATCTCGGTTCAAATGATACTAATTGCATTTTAACGGCATCATTAAGAAAAAGTAAGATAAAGTCTAAAGTAAAGAAAAAGAAAATAGTAGAAAGTATCATTATCAACAAATCATCAAATCCTGCATCAGGCACTGGTGAAGAAAGTTTGAATGATGGATTAACTTTTGGAAACTATCCGTTTGGTACTAGAGTTGATGATGATGAGATTTGTTTAAATTATCCCGATGTAAGAACTTTGTATGGAATATTTGAATCAGAATCAACTTCAGACCCAGAAGTTCCATCATTAGTCTTAAATTCTCTTAATGGACAAACATCAACGACCAATGATTTAATTATTGGAGAAGTTATAACTGGAAAGACTAGTGGCACAAAAGCTCTTTATGTGGAAAGAAAAAATGATACTGAAGTAGGTTTCATATACCAAAAAGACACAGAATTTATTGAAGGTGAATTAGTTTCATTTTCAAAATCAAATGTGATTGGTTCAATCTCATCAATCAAGGTTGGTAGTAAGAATATAATAGATAATTATAAACTTAATTCTGGACAAAAACTCACTTATTATGATTACTCAAGAATTATTAGAAATGAAGATGCACCGAAACCAACAAGAAAACTTAAAGTTTTATTTTCTAGATTTTATTATGATTTATCAGATGTTGCAGATGTAACTACTGCCAATTCCTACAATACTTTCAACTATAAAGATGATATTGAAACTATTGAGGGAAATAGATTAACCGATATTATTGATTATAGACCAAGAGTTTCTAATTATAATGTAACTTTGAATGGAAAATCTCCATTTGAGTTTGAAGGTAGAAATTTTAACAATTCTAGGCACAGTTCGAGTAGTGTAATTTCTCCAGAAGAACCTCTTATCTTAGATTATTCATATTATCTACCAAGAATTGATAGAATTTATTTGACAAAAGATAAATCTTTTGTTGTTAAGTTTGGAAATCCTGCAGACAACCCAGTTCTTCCCCAAGAAGTTGCTGGGGCAATGAATATTGCAAATATATATCTCCCTGCATACTTATACAATACTTCAGATGCTCGGATTGAATTTATATCTCATAAGAGATATCAAATGAAAGATATTTTTGGATTAGAAAAAAGAATTAAGAACTTAGAATATTATACATCACTTTCTTTGCTAGAAACTGCAACACAAAATCTATTCATTGATGATGGAACAGGAACTGGTTTAAATAGGTTTAAGTCAGGTTTTTACGTTGACAATTTTTCAACATTATTGGGACAAGATCTTTCAAATGGAGTTAAAAATTCTATTGATACCAGAAAAGGAGAATTGAGACCATCACATTATACAACAAATATAAACTTAGAAATTGCAAATAACACAATCCCTGGAGTAGGATCTACAACTCAAGAAAATGGTGATAAGAGGTTTTCCAATATTGTTGGGTCTTCTTTAAAAAGAGTTGGAGATACTCTTCTTTTGGATTACGACAGTGTTTCTTGGTTAAAGCAACCATTTGCAACAAGAACTGAAAATGTAACACCATTCTTTGTCAAATTGTGGGAAGGTTCTATCCAAATAAACCCATCAGTTGATGTTTGGGTTGATACCAAAAGAATAGAAGCTAAAAATATAGATTTTGAAGGTTCTTTCTTAGGGGTTGCAGAAGCACTGAGGGCAGAAATAACAACAACAGAAGATGGAGAAAGACTTGGAGTAAGTCCCGTTATATGGAATTCTTGGGAAACTACTGGTGTTGAATTTGATAGAAGGTTTGAAACTAGTTCTTCAACATCAACAGGTTCAAGTAATGGTGGTTGGAGACCAGCAACTCTTGCAGAATTCAATGAATTGAGAGGTACAAACAGAACAGGAACCGTTCCACGAAACTTTAGAGTTGCGGAAGTTACAAGTTGGAGTTCAACTACAACTACTACAAATACGTTTTCTGATACTAATTTAGATCAAAGAAGATCTGGAGTTCAGTATATAGTAAATGAAAGTATTGATACCGAATCTCTTGGCGATAGAATTGTAAAAAGAGATGTTGTTAATTATTTGAGATCAAGGAATCTTGAATTTACTGCAAGAAGACTAAAACCATACACGAGAGTATATCCATTTTTTGAAGGTTCCGCAATTTCTAAATTCTGCTTTAGCAAACTAGTCGAAATTCAAATGACTAGAGGTACTTTTATACCTGGAGAAACTGTCACTATTATTCCCCCAACTACAGTACTTAATAGAAAATCGATTAAAAAAGGCAATTTTAGAGTTAGAGTTGCAAATTCAAATCACAAATATGGTCCATATGATAACCCTACGGACACTTTTGATAGGAATCCTTATAATAGAAATGAAACGATTCCAGAAAACTATTCTTCAACTAGTACAATATTGAATATTGATACAGAGTCTCTTGCAGATAATTCAACGCCAAAATTTTATGGAAATATCGTTAGTGGATCTTTAATTTTTGGAGGAACTTCTAGAGCATTTGCAAGAGTTACTAATGTTCGTTTGGTTACTGATAGAGTTGGAACTTTAATCGCTTCTTTCTTTATTCCTAACGATGTAGAGGATCAAAAATTTGAGACAGGAAGAAGTAGATTGAGGTTAACGAGCAGTTCAACAAATTCAAGAATTCCCGGAGTAATAACAACTGTTGCGGAGGAAACATTCTATTCCGAAGGACAAGTTGATACATATCAAGAAACAACACTATCACTAAGAAATGCAAGAGTTGATGTAAATGATACTCTTGAGCAGGAAAGATCTACTACTGTTAGTTCAGAATTAATAGATTCTAGAACAAGCACTTCTTCATCATCTAGTACTAGATTGACTGGAAGATATATAGATCCTCTTGCACAGTCCTTTATCGTTGATGATGAAACTGGAGTATACTTATCAAAACTCGATTTGTATTTTAGGACAAAGGACGATTCATTACCAGTAACAGTTCAGATTAGAGAAGTTAATTTGGGAATTCCCTCACAAAAAATATTAGCTTTCTCAGAAGTTGAGTTGTCTCCCAATAAAATTAATTTATCGGAAGATGCTTCAGTTGCAACAACATTTGAATTTGAATCTCCAGTTTACCTGGAAGGTCAAAGAGAATATGCTATAGTCGTGCTTTCAAATTCTAACGAATATAATGTTTGGATTTCAAGATTGGGAGAACCAGATGTTTCTACTTTAAATTCGGAAAGAAATCAAATTCTTGTAACAACTCAAAAACTTCTTGGTTCATTATTTAAATCCCAAAATGCATCTTCTTGGACCCCAAGTCAATATGAAGACTTGAAATTTGAACTTTATAGATCGGAATTCAAATCTTCAGGATTTACTGAATTGTTTAATTCTGATTTGGATGATGCAAAAAATGTAATGACAAATAATCCTTTAACAATTTATTCAAATAGTGCAAGGATTTCTTTATCATCAACTATTACAAATACGGAAGTTGCAATTGGACAAACTGTAATTCAAGAAATTGCTGGTTTAGCAACGGCTACAGGATACTTGGTTGGTTATGGTGGAAGTGCCTTTTCAAATTTATCGATAATCAATGCAGGAACTGGTTATACTGGACCAGGAACTTTTAATGGAGTTTCTCTTAGAAGTCTAACTGGAACTGGATTTAATGCAACTGCAGATATTACAATATTGAATAATGTTGCGATAGCAGCAACTATAGCAAATGGAGGAATTGGTTATGTTATTGGTGATGTTCTTGAACCTGTGTCAATAGGTTCTGGATTGGGTAGTGGAATAAAATTAAGTGTATCCAATATAGTTGGAAACAACGAACTTGTAGTTGATAGAATCCATGGCGAATTTAGTCCAAATAAGGATATTAAATTTATTAATTCCTCCGGAATTGTAACTGATTTCACCGATATAGGTACATCTCTTTCGACAATAAACATTTCAACAATTAATGATGGAGAGCATGTTAAAGTTTTCCATAGAAATCATGGAATGCACTCTTCTACAAATATTGTTGAAATCTCTGGAATTGAATCAGATATTTCTAAGCAAAAACTTGAAGCAGTTTATCCAACTGAATCTGGAGTCGAAAGTGAATTATTTGTTTCAAATACATCAATATTCGAAGTCTTTGAAAATAATCCAGTAAGCGTTACCAATAAAGGATATATTAAAATAAATGAAGAAATTTTGAGTTACACTGGGACAACATCAAATACTTTAACTGGAGTAGAAAGAGAAATTGACAATACTAGGGGTTACAATTACTCAGTAAATACTTTGGTCGAAAAATATGAAGTCGGTGGAGTTTCTTTAAGAAGAATAAACAAACAACATAATCTTTCTAATGTTACAATTCCAAATCCAATTGGAGTCGATACATATAATATTAAGATTGATATGTCTTCCAATGGAGTCGATCGAAGTGTAAATACTGGTCTTGGTAAATTAAAGTTTAATAACACAAAAAATGTTGGTGGAGCTGGAGCAGAAGCATCATATAATGTTCAATATGAAATGATTATTCCAAATATAACCCAAGTAACTCCTACAGGAACAAATATCAATTTGAAAATAAGAACTATTAGTGGAAAAAGTTTGGGTGGAAATGAAATATCATTTATCGATAATGGATTTGAAGACCTAACAAATTCAAAGATGCAATATTTTGATTCCCCAAGACTTATTGCATCAAAAGTAAATGAAAGTAATTTCTTGACTGATTTCCCAGGAAATAAATCAACCAATATTTCCGTAAACTTCTTTACCAATGATTCTAGAATTAGTCCTGCTATAGATTTATCTAACACATCATTGACTTTAGTCAGTAATAGAATTAACAATCCAATTACTGATTATGCCAATGATTCTAGAGTCAATACGATTAAAGAAGACCCACATTTATTCTCATATATAACAACTCCAATAAGACTGGAAAATCCAGCATCTTCAATTAAAGTTTTGTTTGATGCATACATTCGTCAAGGATCTGATGTGAGAGTTCTTTATTCGATAAATGGAAGTGATAGATTTACCCTTTTCCCTGGAGATTTAAATATAGCAACCAATGGATCTATCATAAATCCATTAAATAGTAATGGAAAACCAGATAAAAAACAAGTGAAAGTTGACAGAAATCTTGGAAATCCCAGAAGTTATGAGTTTAAGGAATATGTATTTACAGTAAATCTTAACACTTCATTTGAAGATTTTAGAATTAAATTGGTAGGTTCATCAGAAAACCAAGCTTTTGTACCGATAATTAGAAACTTTAGAGCACTTGCATTAGCATAACATGTCACTAATTCCTGTAGAAGGATTTGAAAATCTTTATAGAGATTCGAATTCAAACGCAATAGTAAATACAAATAAACAAGAGTATGAATCTTATTTGAGAAGAAAAAATATCAGTGAAAAACAAAAACAAAAAATTGACTGTATAGAAAATGAATTGGAAGATGTAAAGGGTGAGTTGAAAGAAATAAAATTTTTACTGAAGCAAATTATTGAAAATAAATAAAATTCTTTGTGAATCATAAATATTTTATATGGAGAAAAATAGTTAAATGGCGCAACCATCTTCTAGACAAGAATTAATAAATTATTGTAAAAGAAAACTGGGGGCGCCAGTTTTGGAAATTAACGTTGCTGATGAACAAATTGATGACTTAGTTGACGATGCTATTCAATTCTTTCAGGAAAGGCATTTTGATGGGGTATCTCAGGTTTATTTAAAATATCAAATAACTCAAGATGATATTGATAGAGGTAGAGCTCCAGCAGGAACAAGTTCATCTGCAGGAATTGTAGTAACATCAGCAACTACAAATATTGTTGGTACTGCTACTACATTTACATACAAAGAAAATAGTAATTATTTACAAATACCATCTTCAGTTATTGGAATTAATAAAATATATCAATTTGACGGAACTAATACTGCAACAAATAATATGTTCAGTGTTAAGTATCAATTATTTTTAAATGATGTATATTATTGGGGTTCTACCGAATTATTGACTTATGCAATGACTAAAACTTATTTGGAAGATATAGATTTTTTATTAAGTACCCAAAAGCAAATAAGATTTAATCAAAGAATGGATAGGTTATATTTGGATATTGATTGGGGAAGCATCTCAGTTGGAAATTATCTAGTGATTGACTGTTTCCGCTCACTTAATCCAAATGATTTTACTAGAGTATGGAACGATTCTTGGTTGAAGCAATATCTTACTTCATTGATTAAAAGGCAGTGGGGTCAAAATTTAATAAAATTTCAAGGAGTAAAACTTCCAGGAGGAATTGAGTTAAATGGAAGACAACTCTATGATGATGCACAACGAGAAATAGACATGATAATGGAAAAGATGTCAAATTCTTATGAATTACCACCTTTAGATATGATAGGATAATTAAATGCTTAATCCGTTTTTTCTTCAGGGTTCAAAATCAGAGCAATCTTTAATTCAAGATTTAGTAAATGAACAATTGAGAATGTATGGTGTTGAGGTATATTATATTCCAAGAAAATATATTACATCAAATACTGTAATTAAAGAAGTAATAGAATCAAAATTTGATAATGCATATCCAATAGAGGCATATGTTGAAACTTATGAAGGATATGATGGACTAGGAACTTTATTAACAAAATTTGGAATCCAGGATAAAGATGATTTAAATATTGTCATATCTAGAGAAAGATATGAAACTTACATTGCACCATTATTAGAAGATATTTCGGATACTAAGTTAATAAGCAGACCAAAAGAAGGGGATTTAATTTATTTTCCTCTTGGAGACAGAATATTTGAAATTAAATATGTTGAGCACGAAAAACCTTTCTACCAACTTCAAAAAAATTATATATATCAACTTAGATGCGAATTGTTTAGATATGAAGACGAAATAGTAAATACTGGTATTGAAGAAATTGATGATAATTTTATAGATGAAGGATATACACAATCTCTCACATTAGTTGGATCCTCTACAACAGCAACAGCATCTATTTCAATTGTAAATGGTGGTGTCAGAACTATAACCATCACAAATAGGGGAACTGGATATCTTTCAGCACCAACTGTTATTTTATCCAAAGCACCTGCAGGAGGTTTGAATGCTCAAGCAGAATCTTCCATTATTTCTGGATTAATTGATTGCAATGGAATAGAATCCGATAGGGTTCAATCTGTCAATCTATCCAATTCTGGATATGGTTACACTGTTGCTCCAAGTGTATCATTTCAAAGTACGGATGGATATGGGTCAGGTGCCGAAGCAAATACTTTAATTGGTGATGGTGTTGTTGGAATTGTCACAGTAACTAATGGTGGTTCTGGATATATTACATCTCCAGAAATAACTATTGCGGGAATTTCTACAGTTTCTGCAGCCGTAACCGCAGTTGTTTCTGCTGCAGGGACAATTCAATCAATATTAATTACAAATGCTGGTCTTGGATATACTGAAATTCCATCAATAACTATAGGTTCACCGGCACAAATTGGTTCCGGAACCTATATGTTCAATGAGACTATTACAGGTTCTGTAAGTGGAACTACAGCAATAGTTAAAAAATGGGATCAAACTACAAATATTTTAGAGGTTTCTAATATTACAGGAACATTTATATTAGAAGAATTTATTGTTGGATCCGAAAGCAATTCTTCAAGGCAATTAATTACATTAAATTCTGAAACTACAGACTCTTATGCAGACAACTTAAATATTGAAAGAGAAGCAGATTTTATTATTGATTTTTCTGAGAAGAATCCATTTGGTTTGCCATAAATAAATTAAGTAAAAAAATTTGGTCAATAATAAAATGTTTGAGTATTTTTATCACGAAATATTAAGAAAAACTGTCATATCTTTTGGCACATTGTTTAATGATATTTCAATTAGTCACAAAAATAACTCAGACAATGTGGTTAGCATTGTTAAAGTTCCCCTTGCGTATGGACCCACGCAAAAATTTTTAGCGAGACTTGAGCAATCACCAGATTTAAATAGATCTGTTCAAATGACACTACCAAGAATGTCATTTGAATTTATTGGTTTGAGTTATGATGCATCAAGAAAAGTAACTTCAACTCAAACATTCGTAACTTCATCTTCAACAAATTCATCAGAAGAAAAAAAGGCATATATGCCCGTTCCATATAATATGGAATTTGAACTTAGTATAATGTCAAAACTGAATGATGATATGCTTCAAATATTGGAACAAATTTTACCTTACTTTCAACCATCATATAATTTATCAGTAAATTTAGTTGAAGAGATATCTGAAAAGAGAGATATTCCGATTATCCTTGATAGCATAACAATGAATGACGATTATGAAGGAGACTTCAGTACAAGAAGGGCATTAATATATACTTTAAGATTTACTGCAAAAATTTATCTGTTTGGTCCAGTATCTTCTGTTACAAAAGATATTATTAAAAAAGTTAATATTGGTTATGTTGCAGGTTCTTCGGATGCAAGAAGTCTTAAGACAAGAGAAAGAGATACTTCTTATTCGGTAGAACCAAGAGCAACAAAGAGTTATTCTGGAAATGTAGTCACAACACTTTCAGAAGACATAGATTCCCAAACAAAAACTTTCGAACTTGCAGATTCAACATCAATAACTAAAGGATCTTATATTGTAATTGGCAATGAAGAAATGAAAATAATATCAAAAACTTCTAACAAAATTACTGTAGAAAGAGGTGCTGATGGAACTACAATTTCTAACCATGTTCTTGGATCAGATGTAAAATTAATAACAGATTCTGACAATGCTCAAATTGAAGTTGGTGATGATTTTGGATTTAGTGGTGGATTTGTATGATTATGACAAAAAAATATGAGAAGTTGAATGAAGAATTTAATACTGAAGGTTTTGATGAAGAAGATACTTCAATAATTCCAGAAGTAGTAGAGGCTAATCAACAAGATAATAAAAAAACCGACTTAAAAAAAGATTACGAATATACTAGGGCAAATTTATATTCTATTATAGAAAAAGGTCAAGAAGCAATTAATGGTATATTGGAACTGGCACAGGAAACTGAATTGCCTAGGGCATATGAGGTTGCTGGCCAACTTATAAAGAACGTTTCCGATGCAACAGAAAAATTAATAGATGTACAGAAAAAATTAAAAGATATTGAGGAGACTAAAGAATCAAAAGGTCCAACAAATGTAACAAATGCACTTTTTGTTGGATCTACCGCAGAGTTGGCAAAATTGATTAAACAACAAGATGAATCCCAAAAAGATAAATAAAAGAAGAATATTATATAAAAATGCCCAACAAATCTGGTGACAGTTCATTACACGATTGGTTTACTAAAAGCAAGTCTTCTGATGGTAAACCTGGTTGGGTTCAACTTGGTGGCAAGTATGCAGGTAAACCTTGTGCAAAGCAACCAGGTCAAACATCAAAACCAAAATGCGGGTCTTCTAAAATGAAAAGAGATCTTGATGATGGGGAAGAGCAAAGAGCATTTGAACGAAAAAACCGTCAAGATCCAAATCCAGATAGAAGAGGGAAGGCAAAGAACGTGGCTACAGAAGAAAAACAAACTATTAGATATTGTCCAAAGTGTAAGAAGAATGAGACTAGATCTGAATGTGCATTTGGACCAAAATATTGGGACGATTACTCCAAACCAGCAATAGAAGAGGCTGCTGGAGAAAAGGATGCCTGCTACAAAAAGGTAAAAAGTAGATATAAAGTTTGGCCTTCCGCATATGCTTCTGGAGCATTGGTTAAGTGTCGCAAAAAAGGAGCAGCAAATTGGGGAAATAAAACTGAGGAGTATCAGTTTTCAAATTGGAGAGAAGATTTTAAGGCAATGGAATATGAGTTCATTGATTTGATTAAACCAGAACCAATTATTTCCGAAGAGTGTTGCAAAAAATGTGGAAAGGATCCTTGTGAGTGTAAAACAAAGAAATTTTATGGTGGAAGTGGAGCAAAACCAGGTCCAGACAAAAATTATGTAAAACCTATGGGTGATCTTGAGGAGGCGACTAGACTTCCAACAAAAACTGGAAACATAATAGTTGCAATGGTCATTTGGAGAGGTAAGACATATACATTACAAATGTTCTTCCCATCAGGAAAGAGACCCACAAGAACAGAAGTTCAAGATCAAGTAAGAAAAGTGTATCCAGATTCTAGACTTACTTACTTCAATATCAGAGATTATGATCCTGGTCAACCACTTCTTCAAGTTGAAGACTGGCAGAAAGTTAATAAGTCGGATAAAACTGATGGAATGAGTCCTGCCGCAGTCAAAGCATATCGCAGAGAGAATCCAGGTTCTAAACTTAAGACTGCCGTAACTGGCGATCCAAAACCAGGAAGCAAGGATGCCAAGCGTCGTAAATCATTCTGCGCACGCTCTAAGGGTCAGCAAGACATGCATAACATTGATTGCTCATCCACACCAGATAAACCAGTTTGTAAAGCCCGTCGTCGCTGGAAGTGCTAGTATGAAAAGTTTTAAAGAGTTTTTATCAGAATCAGTAACTATTTCTGGGGACTTTAACGGAAATCTTTACATCAACTCCCAACCAGAACAACAACAAGTTGGCGAAAGTTACATTGCAGATGTAATGTGGCAAGGAAGTTTATACCGACTTGAGATGGTAACTAAGTCTGGTTTACCATCAAAGCAAGAACTTGGAGAACAACTCCAAGGTGAATATCCTGGAGTTGTTGTGCATCAAATTTATCCGATACAGGAAAAGAATTTTAATATCAAAAATGCAAAAAGGTATCACCCATCAAAATTAGAGTGGATTGATTGATTATGGCACAATGGAATAAAAATAATCAAGACTATCTAAATCAAGAAAGAAGTCTTTTTGAAGTTTATATGTGTGCCGATAGATACGGCAATATTGATGGGTGCCATGGAACTGCAAGTGGAAGTAGTGCTTTTGGAGAAAACGTTTCTGTCCCTATTACTCCTGTATTTCAACTTGATGGTCTTTATGGATTAAATTCGGATAGGTTTGAAACATATTCATTTGGAACTGGGGCAACAACTTCCAATACCTTAATGGAGGCATCAACAGGAACTGGTGCTTATGGATATGGTGTTATACGTTCTAAAAGGTCGGTAAGATACCGTCCAGGACAAGGTGCTCTGGCAAGATTTACAGCACAATTTTCTGGGAGTGTAGAAGGATACACTCAAAGAGCAGGATTCTTTGCGCAGGAACAAGCACTTCAAGTTGGTTTTAATACCAATGGAAGATTTGGTATTCTTCGCGAGAATGGTGGTAAAGCACATATTCATAGATTTTCTATTACAACGCCAACAAGTGGAACAGAAAATATAACCATAACTTTGGCCGGAGTTGCGACTACAGTTACTATTGGATCTGGAACAGCGACACAGAATGCAACTGGTATTGGCACCAACACTTTTCCTGGTTGGATTACTGATTATAGCAATGGATTTATTGATTTTCTATCTACAAGTGTAGGTCCAAAGGCAGGAACATTTTCTATTGTAAGTAATGGAGATTTTGTAGCAACCTCCACAACTGCACAGTCGGGAGTAAATCATACTAGTAATTGGACATATCAAGAAGATTGGAATTTTGATACTCTTACTGGTGTTGGTGGAACTACAAATCCATCGGGAGTTACATTAGATCCAACTAAACTGAATGTATATCAAATCAATTTCCGTTGGTTGGGTGTTGGTGAAATGAGATTTGCAGTTGAAAATCCAGATACTGGTGATATGATGCCCATTCACCACATTCATTATTCAAATAGAAACAACACAGTTCATTTGGATAATCCATCACTTAAAATTGGTTATGTTGCTGCTAATTTGGATGGAAATTCTGGTGTTGGTGTAACCGTTTCTGGTGCATCTATGATGGGTGCTATTGAGGGTATAATTAATACCACAACAAATCCACTTGCAGCTTTCAGAACCAAAAGCGGTGGAATGAATGCTACTGGAACAAAATTCCATCTTCTTACAATCAAAGGTGGTATGATAGTTAACGATAAAATTAATACAAGAGAACTTATAATAAAAAAAATTAGTGCTCTAACAACAGCATCCTCATCGGCACCATGCTTTATCTACTTATATCTTGACCCAATAACTGCTGGTCCTTTAGATTTTACACCTCTCGGAAACGCATCTTCATACTCAAGAACAGATACAACAATTACTGCTGGAGACCCAATAGCAGTATTTTGTGTCACATCTGGTGCGCCTGAAACAATTGATCTTGATGCATTAAGAATTGTTCTGCCACCCCAAAGAAGATTAACGATGGCAGTTTCATCAGAATCCGTTTTACAAAAAGCAGATTGTGCAATAACATTTATTGAGGACTAATTTTTCATGAGTGAAGTATATCTTGGCAATCCTTTATTAAAAAAGGCAAATACTCAGATTGAGTTTACACAAGAACAAATTTTAGAATTTATGAGGTGTAAAGATGATCCTGTTTATTTTGCCAACAATTATATAAAAATTGTTTCTCTTGACGAAGGATTAACACAATTTAAACCCTACGATTTCCAAGAGAAATTAATTAATAGATTCCACGAAAATAGATTTAATATTTGTAAGATGCCTAGGCAGACTGGAAAGTCTACAACTGTGGTATCTTATCTTCTTCATTATCTTATTTTTAATGATAGTGTAAACATTGGCATTCTGGCAAACAAAGCAGCAACTGCAAGAGAACTTCTTGGAAGACTTGCCACTGCTTATGAGAACTTGCCTAAATGGATGCAACAGGGTATTATAGCCTGGAACAGAGGTAACATCGAGTTAGAAAATGGATCAAAGATACTGGCTGCTTCTACGTCTGCAAGTGCTGTCCGAGGCATGTCATTCAATATCCTCTTTCTCGATGAGTTTGCTTTCGTTCCGAACCATATCGCAGATTCCTTCTTTGCATCTGTTTATCCTACTATTACTTCTGGTAAAAGCACAAAAGTCATAATGGTTTCAACCCCTCACGGGATGAATCATTTTTATAGGTATTGGCACGATTCTGAGAGGGGAAAGAATGAATATGTTCCCACAGATGTTCACTGGTCGGAAGTTCCAGGAAGAGACTCTGCATGGAAAGCACAAACTATTGCAAACACATCAGAACAGCAGTTTAAAGTTGAGTTTGAGTGTGAGTTCCTAGGCTCTGTTGATACTTTGATTGCACCATCAAAGTTAAAATCTCTTGTTTTTAGTGACCCAATAAAAAGAAATGCTGGACTAGATGTATACGAAAATCCAAAAGAAAATCACGACTATGTTGTAACTGTTGACGTTGCTAGGGGAGTTAGTGAGGACTACTCGGCATTTGTTGTTATTGATATTACAGAGTTTCCTCATAGATTGGTGGCAAAATATAGGAACAATGAAATTAAACCTATGATGTTCCCAAATATAATATATGAATTAGCAAAAAGTTATAATGGGGCATATATTCTTTGCGAAGTTAATGATATTGGAGATCAGGTAGCATCATTGCTTCACTATGACTTGGAGTATCAAAATGTTTTGATGTGCTCTATGAGAGGAAGAGCAGGTCAAATTGTAGGTCAAGGTTTTTCTGGAAAGAAAACACAACTTGGAGTTAAAATGTCCAAGACCGTTAAGAAGGTTGGAGCACTTAACTTAAAGACAATTATTGAAGAAGATAAACTCATATTTAATGACTATGAGATTATTTCTGAACTTACTACTTTTATTTCAAAGCATAATTCTTTTGAGGCAGAAGATGGGTGCAATGATGACCTTGCGATGTGCTTAGTGATATATGCTTGGTTAGTTGCTCAGGATTATTTCAAGGAACTTACTGACCAAGATATTAGAAAAAGATTATATGAAGAGCAAAAAAACCAGATAGAGCAAGATATGTCACCTTTTGGTTTTATTGTTGATGGATTGAATGGTGAAGAAACTTTTGTTGATGATAGTGGAGATAGGTGGTTTACTGATGAATATGGAGATATGTCTTATATGTGGGACTATCAATAATGGAATTAGATAAGCAAATAAGGCTTGGTCATCTTTTATTAAGTGATAGAAAGTGTAAGAAGTGTGGGATGATTAAAAATTTAGTAGATGATTTTTATCGGACAAGAAAGTATAAAGGACCCGTTCCTTCCTCATATTCATATGAATGTAAAGAGTGTACAAAGAAAAGAATTTTAAATACTACAAAAAAGGATATTGGATTTTGGCAATATCCAGATTGGTAGACATTCACCACCAGTTTCCCCCCACGTAAAGTAACTTTTTAATAAATATTTTTTAGATAAACTGAGAATCACGGAGAAAAAAATGGCGACTCCTCAATTATCTCCAGGCACACTTGTCCGAGAAGTTGATTTAACCGTAGGAAGAGCTGAAAATGTTCTTGACAACATTGGATGTATTGCAGGACCATTCCAAATCGGACCTGTAGAGGAAGTTGTAGAGATTGCAACCGAACAAGAACTTGTAAAAACCTTCGGAAAACCAATTTCTACAGAATCCCAATATGAGTATTGGTTATCTGCAGCATCATATCTTTCTTATGGTGGCATTTTAAAGGTTGTTAGAACTGATTCAGATAGTCTGAAGAACTCTAGAACTGGATACAGTTCTGATGCTACAGTAGATATTAAAAATCGTGATGATTATGATAATCAAGAAACTGGAAACTATCACTATGCAGCAAAAACTCCAGGAACTTGGGCGAATGGATTAAAAGTTTGTGTCGTTGATGATAAAGCAGATCAAATCATAACAGTAGGCGCTGGAGCAACATTATTCTCCAGAATTCAAGTTGGATATGGAATTACAGTTCCCTTTAGCAATCTTGTTGTACCTGGAGCTGGATCAACTAGTATCGTATCTGGTGCACTTAAAGGAATTATTACTGGTATTAATACTGAAACATACACCCTTGACGTAAAGATTACAAATAGAACTACTGATAGTGGAGTTACATATGATGCCATTCAATATGCTGAAGGAAGTGCATATACTTCATTTGTAAATGGTTCGGTTGATATTGGAATTTCTAGCACTGCAGGACCAGTTAATATTGGAATTGCTAGCACTACAATTACTGCAGTTGATTGGTACGATCAACAAACATTAGGACTTACAAATTCTACAGTATTTTGGAAGTCTATCGCACCAAAACCAGTAACTTCTCAGTATGGACTTGGAAGAAGTTCAAAAAATGACGCATTAAATATTGTAATTGTTGATGATAATGGTTCTATTTCAGGTGTTCAAGGAAATATTCTTGAAAAGCATATTGGAATCTCCAAAGCAAAAGATGCAATTTCTGGAGTAAGTTCGCCACAAAGAATTTATTATAGAGATTATCTTGCAAATGTTTCAAATTACATTTATGCAGGAAATACATATTATACAAGCACGGATACAACAAACAATATCACTCCTGTAGCAACTGGATTCACTACTTCAACAACATTTGCACCAGTTTCTACTACGAATGGTGGTTGGAATCAAAATGCTCAAGGAGCAACATTTAGTGCAATTGGTGCTCAAACTTTTGTTCTTTCGGATGGTGTGGATGATTATAAATCCAATCTTGGGAAACTGAGTCTTGCTTATGATTTATTCACAAATGAAGATGAGGTTGATGTTGATTTCTTAATTGCAGGTCCATCATTAAGTAACATAGAAGATACTCAAGCACTCGCAAATAAATTAATCACTACCGCAGAATCCCGTAAAGATTGCCTTGCAGTCATTTCGCCATATAGATCAGATGTTGTAAACGTTTCAAATAAAGAAACTCAGACAAATAACATAATTAAGTTCTTCTCACCACTCCAATCTTCATCATATGCAATATTTGATAGTGGTTACAAGTATACATTTGACAAATACAATAATACTTTTAGGTATGTTCCTTGTAGTGCAGATGTTGCAGGTCTAATGGCAAGAACAAGTTTAACTTCTTTCCCCTGGTTCTCTCCTGCAGGACAGCAAAGAGGTATATTGAATAATGCGGTAAAACTTGCATATACTCCAACAAAATCCCAAAGAGATTCTCTTTATAAGGCAAGAGTAAATTCAATAATTAATCAACCAGGTGCTGGAATATTACTGTTTGGCGATAAAACTGCCCTTTCATATCCATCTGCATTTGATAGAATCAATGTTCGCAGATTGTTCTTGACTGTTGAGCAGGCACTTAAGTCAGCAGGAGAAGCTCAATTGTTTGAATTGAATAACCAAACAACAAGAGCAAACTTCACAAACATTGTTGAACCATACTTGAGAGATGTTCAATCTAAGCAAGGTGTATTTGATTTCTTAGTCATTTGTGATGAAACCAATAACACTTCAGATGTTATCGACAATAATGAATTTAGAGCGGACATTTTTCTGAAGCCAACAAGATCAATCAACTACATCACATTAACCTTTGTTGCTACTAGAACTGGGATTTCTTTTGAAGAAGTAGCAGGTAGAATTTGATTTTTTATTAATTAACAAATAAGGAGGTTTTAAAAATGTCTACTCTCAGAACAATTTCAGGATTTAAAGAAAGACTCGCAGGTGGTGGTGCAAGACCTAATCTGTTTGAAGTGGAGTTGGGGTCTTTCCCCGCACCACTTCAGTCCCTTTGGGGAACGGGTGCTGGGCAAGAGTCAGAAACTTTTAAGTTTCTTTGCAAGGCTGCAGCACTTCCCGCATCGAATATTTCGCCAATTGAAGTTCCCTTTAGAGGAAGAACTTTAAAGGTAGCTGGTGATAGAACAATCGATGCTTGGACAGTGACAATCATTAATGATGAAGATTTCAAACTTAGAACAGCCTTTGAACTCTGGATGAATTCTATCAGTAAGTTATCAAACAATACTGGTGCAACAAATCCAGCATCATATATGTCAGATGCTCTTGTGCATCAACTTGGTAGAGGTGCGGGGCAGTTGTTCTCTACAAATAATTCCAATTTGGATAATGGTTCGGCAATACTTCCACTAAGAACTTACAAGTTCTATGACATTTTCCCAACCAATGTTTCTCAGATTGATCTTTCATATGATAGTGGAGATACTATTGAAGAATATACAGTTGAATTCCAAGTTCAATGGTGGACTGCAGGAGAAGGATCTGGTTCTAGAGATCAAACAAGTACTGAGATTTCTTAATAGTAATAAATAGTACTTAGATAAAGTACGCTAGAAATACATAATGTCAAAATTATTTGGATTTTCAATAGAAAATAACCAAAAACCCACTAAGAGTACAGTCTCCCCCATTCCTCAAACCAATGATGATGGGGTTGACCACTATCTCTCTAGTGGTTTTTTTGGTTCTTATGTTGACCTTGAAGGAGTATATAAAAGCGAATTTGACCTAATTAGAAGATATCGAGAAATGGCACTTCATCCTGAGTGTGATAGTGCCATTGAGGATATTGTTAATGAAGCTATAGTATCTGATGTTGATGATAGTCCGATACAAATAGAATTATCAAATTTAAATGCAAGTGATGGAATTAAAAATAAAATAAGAGAAGAGTTCAAATATATTTTGGAACTTTTAGATTTTGATAGAAAATCTCACGAAATTTATAGGAATTGGTATATTGATGGTAGAATTTATTATCACAAAGTAATAGATCTCAAAAATCCCCAAGAAGGATTGCAGGAATTGAGATATATTGATTCAATGAAAATGAGATATGTTAGGCAAGAAAAAAAGAATGATGATAGAGTAAACATAAGAATGCCCAATTTGAGGGACAGTGATCCAATGGATTATAATTTTCCCGAAATAGAAGAGTATTTTATGTATACTCCAAAGTTGAATAATCAATCCATGATAAATTCATCTAAAGGCATAAAAATGTCTAAAGATTCTATTGCATATTGCACATCTGGTTTGGTTGATAGGAATAAAGGATTGACTTTATCATATCTACACAAAGCAATTAAGTCACTCAATCAACTGAGAATGATTGAGGATTCTCTGGTAATTTACAGATTGTCAAGAGCACCAGAACGTCGTATTTTCTACATTGATGTTGGCAATCTTCCAAAGGTAAAGGCAGAGCAATATCTTCGTGATGTTATGATGCGTTATCGCAACAAACTTGTATACGATGCAAGCACGGGAGAAATCCGTGACGATAAAAAGTATATGAGTATGCTTGAAGATTTCTGGCTTCCAAGAAGAGAAGGTGGTAGAGGAACTGAAATCTCTACACTTCCCGGTGGTCAAAACCTTGGTGAGATTACTGATATTGAATATTTCAAGAAGAAGTTATATCGTTCACTGAATGTTCCACCGTCAAGAATGGATGGAGAAGGTGGATTTAATCTTGGCCGTTCTTCTGAAATTCTAAGAGACGAACTCAAATTTACTAAGTTTGTCGGTCGTCTGAGGAAGAGATTCTCACATATGTTTAATGATATGTTGAGAACTCAACTTCTTCTTAAGAATATCATCACTCCAGAAGATTGGGAGAAAATGGAAGAGCATATTCAGTATGACTTCCTTTATGATAATCATTTCTCAGAGCTTAAAGAAGCGGAATTGATGAATGAAAGATTGACTTTAGTCCAAACAGCAGAACCTTATGTTGGAAAATACTTTTCTCAAGACTATTTACGAAGGAAGGTGCTCAGACAAACAGATAAAGAAATTATTGAGCAGGATGAATTGATTAAAAAAGAAATTAAAGATGGTATAATACCAGATCCATCAATTCCAGTAGATCCAGAAACTGGAATTCCTGCAGATCAAAATGTGCAAATGGACTTGGGAGCACCGATTATGGAACCAGATTTAAATAAATCTTCTAAAGTTGTAGAACCACCAGAAGGCGGAGAGATATAAATATTACTTAGTTAATTTTTATTTAAAAAAATGGATGAATTAATGGACATGATTATGGACAACTCTTCGATTTCCGATATCAGCGATAGAGTAAAAGAAATTCTATACTCAAAATCAGCCGAAAAAATTGAAGTCAAAAGACCAGAAGTTGCATCTTCCATGTTTGATTATTCTTCAGGGAATCAGTAGTTAATAAATAACTAATAAACAATATTAGAAATGGCTAAGACTAAAATTATTGAAACTGAAGTTGCAACAGCAACTGTTGCTGGTTCATCTACGAGCATATCAAGTGCTACTGTAGTTAGACTTCACAACGATACTTCAGGTATAGCAACAGTCGGACTTTCTACAAGTGTTGGAGCTGCAACAACAACATATTTTACAATGCCAGCAAACACTGTAGAATTTTTGGAAAAAAACGGTTCTGATGTCATTTGGACAAGTCCCTCGATTAAGGCATCAAAAGTAGGGTATACTGGATGAGTTAAATTAAACCAATATAAGATAAGTAGAATAATTACTACAAATTCTCAACAACCTTAAAAAACTATCATTGATAATATTTCTATTAATATTACAAATACCCTTGCCATTGACGGTCGTTTCTTCTCAACCAATTTCTATTGCAGTAAGTACCTTTTAAAATATAGAAAGTTACTTTAAATAATAAATAAAGTTAAAGAACTAATAAAAAGATGAAACTTATTAGAGAGGAAATCGAAAAGGTAGAGGTTATTACCGAAGGTGTCGGTAAAGAGGCAAAACTCTATATTACCGGACCTTTCCTTCAGGCAGAGTGTGTAAACAGAAATGGACGTATGTATCCTATGTCCATTATGGAAAAGGAAGTAAGAAGATATACTGAGCAATATGTCAATAAGGGTCGTGCTCTTGGAGAACTCGGACACCCCGATGGTCCAACAGTAAACCTGGACAGAGTTTCTCATAAGATTGTTGCACTTGAGCAGAAGGGTAACAACTTTATCGGAAAGGCACAGATTCTTTCAACCCCAATGGGTAAGATTGCAGAATCACTTTTAAAAGAAGGTGTTTGTCTCGGCGTTTCTTCTCGCGGTATTGGTTCATTAAGACCAACCAAAGAAGGTTATAGTCAAGTTGGTGAAGATTTTATGTTAGCAACTGCTGCTGATATTGTTGCCGATCCATCTGCACCTGATGCATTTGTTCAGGGAATTATGGAGGGTAAAGAGTGGGTATGGGAAGGAGGTATTCTTCGTGAAAAGTTTGCAGCACAAACTCAAAGAAGAATTAATACCTTAGTTGATCAAAAACGCTTGGAGGAACACAAGTTAGACTTGTTTAATGAGTTTCTTTCAAATTTATAAATTGATAAATAAATATAGATTTAATACAGGTAAATCGGAGAGTTCAAATGTCTCGTGGTACAGAATTACAAGAAATGGAAGTAGGCACTAAGCAATCCCAAACCGCTGTTAACTCTGGTGCAAAAGCAGCAGATTCAATGTCATCAGCAGGTTCAAATGCTTCCAATGTTTCTACTCCAGGTCAAACTGGTAGTTGGGAAGATCTTGGCGGTCCAACTCCAGAAAGTTATAAAGTTGATGATGATTCGGCAAAATTCAAGGAACCAACACTTGCAACAGTTAAAGATGTTGTAAATAGAGGTGCTAAGCCTGCCGAAGGAATGCAAAAAATGAAAGAGGAGGAAGAAATTGAAGGTGAAGAAGTAATTTCTGAAGAAGAAGTAGAAGATACGCAAGAAGTTTTTGAGGAAGAAGAAGTTACTTCCCAAGAGCAAGAAGTAGTTCAAGAGTATAGCATTGATGAGGATGTTGAAGCTCTTGTAGCAGGTGAGGAACTTTCCGAAGAGTTTAAGGAAAAGGCAAAGACTATTTTTGAGGCAGCAATCAATTCGAAAGTTGCACAAATTGAAGAGTCTCTGCAAAAAGTTTATGCAACTGCACTTGAAGAAGAAGTTGCAGAAATCAAAGAATCACTCACAGAGCGTGTTGATTCTTATCTTGAGTATGTTTCTGACGAGTGGATGACTGAAAATGCACTCGCAATTGAGCATGGTCTTAAGACTGAAATGACCGAGACCTTCATTGCTGGTATGAAGGGACTTTTTGAAGAACATTATGTATCAATTCCTGAAGATAAATATGATGTGCTTGAGAGCATGGTAGAAAAACTTGATGATATGGAGACAAAACTCAACGAGCAAATTGAGAAAAATATTTTCCTTAACAAGCGTCTCTCCGAGTCGGTTGCAGAAGGAATCTTAGATCAAGTTTCTGAGGGACTTGCGTCTACTCAGAAAGAGAAGCTCGCTTCACTTGCCGAAAGTGTTGAGTTTGAAAGTGAGGCACAATATCGTGAAAAGGTGGAGATGCTGAAGGAATCATATTTCACTTCAAAGTCAGTTACTCCAACAAAAACTAAATCAGAAACTTTATCTGAAGGTGTAGATCATTCTCCTGAAATTGTTTCAGGTTCAATGTCGGCATATGTTGACATGATTGCAAGAATGTCTAAGTGATATTCAGTTTTTGATTAAGTAAACAATTGAATTTAATATAATTCAAACCCCAAAATAAACACTTACTAAAGGTATAAAGCAAATGTTCCATTCAGAGCATCTGCAGGAAAAGTGGGCACCTCTCCTCAATCATGAGGGTCTTGATTCAATCAAAGATTCGCATAAGAGAGCTGTAACCGCAGTCCTGCTCGAAAACCAAGAAAAATTTTTAAGAGAGCAAAATGCTTTCGCAACATCAGGTTCATTCCTGACTGAGGCACCAACCAATGTCGGCAACGCTGCTGGCGCTCAAGGAGGTTTTGGTGCTGATGCTGCTGCTGCAGGTCCAGTTGCAGGTTTTGATCCCGTTCTGATTTCGTTGATCAGACGTTCAATGCCTAACCTGGTTGCATATGACATCGCAGGCGTTCAACCAATGACAGGTCCTACTGGACTTATCTTTGCAATGCGTGCACGTTATGGTAGTCAGTCTGGAAACGAAGCCCTGTTCGATGAAGCAGATCAGCGTTTCTCTGCGCAGAATGCTGCCAACACCCTGACCCAAGATGGTTATGCAAACGGAGTTGGTATTGGTACTACTGCCGCACTGACTCTTCAAGAGGCAAATCCATCAGTACTCAACGATAGTCCAGTTGGCAGTTACAAAACTTCTGCTGGTATGGATACCGGCGATTCAGAAGCACTTGGCGATGCTACCAACAATCAGTTTAACCAAATGGCTTTCTCAATCGAGAAAGTTACGGTTACTGCACGTTCAAGAGCACTGAAGGCCGAGTATTCACTCGAACTCGCTCAGGACCTGAAGGCAATTCACGGTCTGAACGCAGAAGCAGAACTCGCCAACATTCTGTCATCTGAGATTCTTGCTGAAATCAACCGCGAAGTTATCCGCAGCGTATACATCACTGCAGAAGCTGGTGCTCAAGTAAATACAGCAACCGCAGGTGTATTCGACCTCGACGTTGACTCCAACGGTCGTTGGTCAGTTGAGAAGTTCAAGGGTCTTCTGTTCCAAATCGAGCGCGATGCTAACCAGATTGCACAGCGTACTCGTAGAGGAAAGGGTAACATCATCCTTTGTTCTGCTGATGTTGCTTCTGCACTCACCATGGCTGGTGTACTCGATTACACCCCAGCACTCAACGCTAACCTGAACGTTGATGACACTGGCAACACCTTTGCTGGTGTTCTGCAAGGTAAGTATCGTGTTTATATCGATCCTTATGCTGCAAATAACGCTGCCAACCAATACTACGTTGTTGGTTATAAGGGTTCATCACCTTATGACGCAGGTATGTTCTATTGCCCATACGTTCCTCTCCAGATGGTTCGTTCAGTTGGTGAGGACACCTTCCAACCCAAGATTGGATTTAAGACCCGTTATGGTCTTGTCGCAAATCCATTCGCAGAAGGTGCTGTTCAGGACGGTCAAGGTCTTGGCAGACTGCAGTCAAACAGCAACCGTTATTACAGAAGAGTTCAAGTCAGAAATCTCATGTGATATTGGTTCACGCCATAACATTTTAAGAGGGTTCTTCGGAACCCTCTTTTTTTATCTAAATAATTAAAAAAATGGCATTATCGAATATCAATAATAGTCAGATAGCAAATAGAAATTTTCTATCTCCAACTGGTTTTGAATTTACTTTAAATAGAGCACCCAAAGTTTCTTTTTTTAGCAACTCTGCAAATATTCCAGGACTTACTCTTGGTGGTGCAATTCAACCAACTTATTTGAAAGATATTGATGTTCCTGGAGATAAAATTCAATTTGATGATTTTAATTTGAGATTTATTGTAGATGAAGATTTAAAAAACTATCTAGAAGTTCAAAACTGGATACGTGGATTGGGATATCCAGACTCTCTCAAAGAAATATATAATTTACAAAGACAACCAGGAAGAGTTGAACTTAAAGATTCTAACTCTCAAGACATATATTCCGATGGAACTTTGACAATATTAAATAGCAACTTCCAACCAAATTTTAAAGTGATGTTTAAAGATCTTTGGCCATATTCTTTGACAACATTGGATTTTGATGCTACGGATACGGACATTCAGTACTTTACAGCAGAGGTATCTTTCAAGTATACTATTTACAACATCACTGATTTAAGTGGAAATCTTTTATGACAATTGATCTTGATACTATTCAAAAAATGTGGGAGAAGGATTCTAAGATAGATATGGATAATCTTCATACAGAATCTACAAATATTCCCACACTTCATGCAAAATACTTTGAACTTTATAATACAATCATTCTTCTAAAAAAGAAAGCAGAACAACAAAAAAGAAATATTAGGCACGAAAGATATGAGTACTATTCTGGAAAAGCAGATCCCGATGTTTACATAGAGGATCCATTTCCTAAAAAAATCCGCGACAAAGATACGATGCAAAAATATCTTGATGCTGATGAAAAGTTATCTACGGTTAATTTGAAACTTGATTACTATGAAACTATGCTTGTCTATCTCGAAAGCATTCTGAAAGTGATACAAAACAGAACATATCAAATCAAGAATGCAATTGAGTTTATGAGATTTAGTTCTGGCCTAGGGTAAATAAATACCTTCAGATGAATGGATTCATGTGATTGACACTACAGCAAATCTTGTAATATCAAAATCCAACGAAGTATTTTTGAAGATTAACACAGAGCCTCATATTGAATATGAACTTAGAGATCATTTCAAGTTTGAGGTCCCAAATGCAAAATTCATGCCTCAATATAGGGGTAAGAACTGGAATGGAGAAATTCATTTATATGATATGAGGTCCAAGCAGATCTATGTGGGTCTCTTAGATAAGATTGTATCTTTTTGTAAGCAATATGGATACACTTATAAGTTTGAAAATAATAAGTTTTACGGAACTCCATACGAAGAAAATGATAATATTTCATATGAAGGAGTAAATGATTATATGAACTCTATTTGTACTCACTCTCCAAGAAAATATCAAGTTGAGGGAGTATATGATGCATTAAGGCATAACAGAAAACTATTGATAAGTCCCACTGCATCAGGCAAATCACTGATGATTTATTCCCTAGTAAGATACTATGTAGATAAAGGACAAAAAATTCTTCTAGTTGTTCCAACGACATCTCTTGTAGAGCAGATGTATAAGGATTTTCTTGACTATGGTTGGAATGCAGATTCATATTGTCACAGGATTTATTCGGGAAGAGAGAAGACAAATGATGCTCCAGTTACAATTACAACATGGCAATCTGTTTATAAGTTAGAAAGATCTTTCTTCGAAGATTATGGTGTAATTATAGGTGATGAGGCACATTTATTCAAGAGCAAATCATTAGTTCAGATTATGACTAAGTTGCATCATGCAAAATATAGATTTGGATTTACAGGAACTCTTGATGGAACACAAACACATAAGTGGGTTCTTGAAGGATTATTTGGTCCCTCATATAAGGTGACTAGAACTGACGAATTAATGAAGCAAGGTCACTTGTCTCAACTTGATATTCAATGTGTAGTTCTAAAGCACGATCCTCAAAATTTTGAAAAATATGAAGATGAGATTCAATACTTAATTGGTCATGATCAAAGAAATAAATTTATAACAAATCTTGCATTGGACCTGAAAGGCAATACTTTGGTTTTGTTCAGTAGAGTAGAAGCTCATGGGCAGATATTATATGACAGAATAAATAATAACAAACAGGGAGATCGAAAGATTTTCTTTGTTCATGGTGGTGTTGATACTGAGGAAAGAGAATTAGTCAGAGAAATCACAGAGAGAGAAAACAATGCAATTATTGTTGCTTCTTATGGCACTTTTAGCACTGGCATCAATATTAAAAATTTGCATAATGTAATCTTTGCTTCACCAAGTAAATCAAGAGTTAGAAATTTACAATCAATTGGAAGAATTCTAAGGAAAGGAAAAAATAAAACAAAAGCCGTACTTTACGATATTGCTGATGATTGTACATTTAAATCAAGAAAAAATTACACATTAAATCATTTTATAGAAAGAATCAAAATATACAATGAAGAAAACTTTAATTATGAAATAGTCACAGTTAAAATAAAATAAACAATGACGGAAGAAGACTTTTATGCAACAATAAAATTTAAGAATGGAGAAGAGATTTTCTGTAAGGTAGTTGTAACCGAAGAAACTTCAGACAGAACTCTTCTATTAGTATCTAATGCAATTATTGTTGAAGAAATAAAAAAACAAAATGAAGTTGTTGGTTACAAATTAGAACCTTGGTTAAAAACAACAACAGAAGATTTATTTGTCATCAATTCTGATGATGTATTAACAATGTCAGAATCCTATGATGTCGAAATGATTATGATGCATCAAGATTTTATCAATCAATTAAGGTCTAATGGAAATAATCAATTAGAAATAGATCGTAAAATGGGATACATCTCTTCTGTTAATGAAGCAAAGATACTACTAGAAAAGATATTTAAAGAGAGCTAATTAAGTAGCTAAGTCTTATCCATCAACCCTAACAAAGGTATTCTACAGACAATTTGTTATCTTGTCAACTATATGGATAAATGTTATAATATCTACATAGTAATGATGAAAACTTATGATAACCACAAACGTCATGGCCAAAAGAAAAAGGTCAGAGCACTATGTAAATAACAAAGAGTTTCTTGCTGCTCTAATTAAATATCGTGAGGATATTGAAATCACCTTCATTCAGAAGTATGGTAGAGAGATTACTGATGAGGATAGAAAGACAACATGGGACACAAAACCACCTATTCCTCGCTACATTGGTGAGTGTTTCCTGAAGATTGCCAACCATCTTTCATTTAAACCAAACTTCGTGAACTATATGTTCAAGGAAGATATGATTAGTGATGGCATTGAAAATTGTGTTCAGTATATTCACAATTTCAATCCAGAGAAGTCTCAAAATCCTTTTGCATACTTTACTCAAATTATTCATTATGCTTTTCTCCGTAGGATTCAAAGAGAGAAGCGTCAGTTAGAAATCAAGAACAAGATTATTGAACGCTCTGGATACTCTGAAGTATTTGATGAGAACAAGCTTGACGGAGACAACTATTCCGACTACAATAGTATTAAGGATGCAGTTCACTCCAAACTTCGTTATTGATGAAAATAGCAATTATTACTGACCAACATTTTGGAGCGAGAAAGAACTCTAAACTCTTTCATGATTATTTCCTAAAGTTCTATGATGAAGTGTTTTTCCCGACGCTGGAACAGTACGGGATTACCACAATCGTAGATATGGGAGATACTTTTGATAGTCGTAAAGGTATTGATTTCTCTGCTCTTGCTTGGGCAAAAAATAACTACTATGATCGTCTTCAAGAAATGGGTGTAGAAGTACATACCATTGTTGGAAATCATACAACATATTATAAGAATACCAATAATGTAAACTCTGTAGATTTGTTGTTGAGAGAATATGATAATGTAAAAGTATATTCTGAAGCAACAGAAGTTAAACTTGACAATCTAAACACACTTTTTATTCCTTGGATTAACTCTGAAAATGAAGAAAACACTTTCAAACTTATTAAAAAGACATCTTGCAAGTGTGCGATGGGGCACCTTGAGCTCGCAGGATTTAGAGTTAACTCTCAAATCGTCATGGAGCATGGTTTGGAGAGCAAACTATTTGAGAAGTTCAGTCATGTCTTCTCGGGACACTATCACACTAGATCGACTAATGGAACAGTCCACTATCTAGGAAATCCATATGAAATTTATTGGACAGATTTAAAAGACAATCGTGGGTTTCATATTTTTGATACTAAAACCTTAGAGCATACTCCTATTAATAATCCTTTCAGAATGTTTTATAACATTTATTATGAGGATACTCCATATCAAACGTTTGACACCACCGAGTATGAGAGTAAAATTGTAAAGGTAATTGTAAGAAAGAAGAGTGACACTAAAAAATTTGAAAAGTTTGTAGATAAACTCTATAAGTCAAATGTTGCAGAACTCAAGATTGTTGAAAATTTTCAATTAGAATCTAATGAAGATTTTGAAGTTCTTGAATCTGAAGATACTCTTTCTATCCTTGATAGATATATTAAGGAGGCCGAAATAGGTCTTGATAAACAACTCATACAGAGTATGATAAAGGAAATCTATCAAGAAGCTTGCGAAATGGTTTAAAATGTTTATTCTAACTATTGATGGAAAGGAAAAGGAAGGTGCTTATTCTGTAAAAAACGAAGATGGTGAAAGAATATTGTATCTATTTTCTGCTGAAGATGATGCAGTGAGATATGCAATGATGTTAGAGGAAAGTGGATTTCCTGAAATGCATATTATAGAAATTGAAGATTCTGTTATCATAAAAACTTGCGAAATTCAAGATTGTAAGTATACTATTATAACCCCAGATGATATTGTGATCCCACCAGATATGGAATATGATTTTATTTAAAAATGTTCGTTGGAAAAACTTTCTGTCAACAGGAAATCAATTTACAGAAATTTGCTTTACTGAAAATTCAAATAATCTGATTATTGGTACAAATGGTGCAGGAAAAAGTACCGTTCTTGATGCACTTACATTTTCTCTTTTTGGAAAGCCTTTTAGAAAAATTAATAAACCACAACTTATCAATACAATAAATGAAAAGGATTGTGTTGTTGAGATTGAATTTTCTATAGGAAACACTGAATGGAAAGTTGTAAGAGGAATTAAACCAAACGTTTTTGAGATTTATAGGGATAATAAACTTTTAGATCAAAAGTCAGCAGCTTTAGACCAACAAAAGTGGTTGGAGCAGAATGTAATCAAAATGAACTATAAGTCTTTTACTCAGATTGTGATTCTGGGTAGCAGCACTTTTGTTCCATTTATGCAACTCTCTGCAGCAAATCGTAGAGAAGTAATTGAAGATCTCCTTGACATCAAGATTTTTTCTTCTATGAATTCAATCATCAAAGATAAGATTCGACTTATAAAGGATGAGATTAAAACCCTTAATCTCAAAAAAGAATCTTTAGATGATAAAGTTGAGATGCAGCAAAACTTTATTGATGAACTTGAGAATCGTGGTAATGCCAATATAAATGCCAATGAAGAAAAGATTGCCAATCTAGACAAAGAAATTGGCGATTATGTTGATGCTAATGATATTATAGAATCTCATTTGGTACAATACACAAAAGAACAAGAGTCTTTGGTTTCTGTTAGTGATAAGTTGAAAAAACTTAATAACATGAAAGGTAAGATTTCTCAAAAGGTATCGACCATTACACAAGAACACAAGTTCTTCAATGAGAATTCGGTATGCCCTACATGTACAAGGTCGATTGAAGAAGAGTTTAGAATAAATAGGATTAAGGACGCTCAAAATAAAGCAAAGGAGTTGCAATCTGGTTACAAAGAGCTGGAAGAGGCAATTAAAGAGGAAGAAGAGCGAGAGCGTCAATTCATTGCTCTATCTAAGGAGATTACAAAATTAACGCATGGCATTTCTCAAAACAACATTAAGATTTCTGGGTGTAGAAGACAGATCCAAAATCTGGAATCTGAAATTCAAAGAATTACCGAACAGTTACAAAACAGAAATTCTGAACATGAGAAGTTAAGTTCCTTTAAAGAAAATCTAAAAACTACATACGAAGAACTAGCCTCTAAAAAAGACAAAATTAACTATTACGACTTTTCGTATAGTCTACTTAAAGACGGTGGAGTTAAATCCAAAATCATTAAGAAGTATCTACCGCTGATAAATCAGCAAGTCAATCGTTATCTGCAAATGATGGACTTTTACATTAACTTCACACTTGATGAGGAATTTAACGAAACCGTCCAGTCACCAATTCATGAAGACTTTTCATATGCTTCCTTTAGTGAGGGTGAAAAAATGAGGATCGATCTTGCACTCCTCTTCACCTGGCGTGAGGTTGCAAGAATGAAGAACTCAGTAAATACAAATCTTCTTATCATGGATGAAGTTTTTGATAGTTCTCTTGATGGTTTTGGAACAGAAGAGTTTCTTAAGATTATTCGTTATGTAATCAAAGATGCAAATGTTTTTGTTATCTCTCACAAAGTTGGTTTGGAGGACAAATTTGAAAGTGTCATAAAGTTTGAAAAAGTCAAAGGTTTTTCCCGTATGGTGGCCTAAACCACCTAAGAACAATGCAAGTACCAAACTGGAAGCATCATTCCAAGAAAGAACAGAAACGAAAACTTAAACCCCAAGCACTGAGGCAAGCAAAGGCAAGACTCAAGGCATTCAAGAAAAAGCACTCCGAAAGGGGTGCTTCTTTTATAGGTATAAACTAGTAGGCATAAATTTTTATTAAGATTTTGTTATAATTTGCATATATAATGGTAGAATGTAGGAGTGAGAAAACAATGATCTGAAATTTCTTTGTTATGAGTTCTTTGTGCGTGGAGGTTATCATGCATAATTTAGTTTCGTATAATCAACTTGCTTATTGGTATAGTAATGGGTCTTATGATAAGGAGAATGAAAATGATTTGATTTCTGAATACTTTGACTGTTTGACTGATTGTGATGAGGATACACAGACGTGTAGGAAGGTATGTAGAAAGATCCTCACAGCGTAACCAGTTTTCAAACCGTCTGAGGGGTGCCCACAAGGCACCCTTTTTTCGTATAATGGCTTCATAAGCAACAGAGAGACCAATGACCGTCAACCACGAAATCAAATCCCAACTCGCCAAACTGCTTGCCACTGAGGATTTGGTGGTGGAGCACAAGAAGGTCTCTACGGCGTCCTTTGACGTGCTGAATAGGGTTCTAACCCTTCCTATGTGGGAACGCGCTTCCAGCACCGTATACGATATGCTGGTGGGGCATGAAGTGGGACATGCACTCTTCACTCCCAGCGATGAATGGGGGTTTGAGATTCCAATGCAGTTTGTCAATGTAGTGGAGGATGCTCGCATTGAGAAACTGATGAAGCGTAAGTATCTTGGTATAGGCAAGTCTTTCTATCGTGGATATAAAGAACTGAACGAGCAAGACTTCTTTAATATTACTGATGAGGATATCTCTAAGTTTAATCTTGCCGACCGTGCCAACCTTTACTTTAAGATTGGTAACTTTGTTGATGTTCGTATTGAGCAAGGTGAAGAGGCAGAAATCATTGATCTAATTGCCAATACTGAAACTTTTGCCGATGTTCTGATTGCTGCTGAGGAACTTTATAAGTATTGTAAGAAAGAACAAGAAGATAAAGAAGAGTCTCCAGCAGAGCAGAATCCTGAGGGAAATACTCAATCGGATGAGGGTTCTCAGTCTTCTGAAAGTCAACCTCAGGGTCAATCTGAAGGTGGAGAACAGTCT
>Ga0208899_1000001_pt1 | contig 173808 bp, 217 predicted proteins | sample VirMetDEL_Nov_24_FD_184518 | JGI IMG/M metagenome (GOLD analysis project Ga0208899, IMG submission 184518) | Aqueous microbial communities from the Delaware River and Bay under freshwater to marine salinity gradient to study organic matter... | ecosystem: Environmental > Aquatic > Marine >... | reverse complement strand
CCTCTACTTTAGCGACGCTAACTCGTCCGTCGGTTTCTATTTGCAAAAATTGATCTATCTGATTAAATAAATACTCAGCAAATCGTTCACATCCTGTTGCCGGCAAGACTCTTAATTGAATTATACCCTGAATATCCATTTTTTTGAATTCTTCTAAAAATGGATCATCTTCGGCTACGACTACGGTATGATCAAGTAACCAAGAAAAATATTCTTTAGGTGTTAGAGGCATTACCTTACGGCCATGCGCATCTTCTACGCCTTCAATCTTTGTTTGGGCGCGTTTCATTCCACCGAAATCCCAGACCCAGTTACGTTCATCTAACTCACCTTCAAACCATACGCGAAACGATATCGCATAGCCATGTAAAAACTTACAATGAGTCCCTGTAGCACGCCATTGTCGAAATACGGTTGAGTAACCGTCAAATAATTTAGAAGATTGAAATTTCATTAATTTTCCTTACTACGAAATGTCCATGCTAACCAATACTTGCGTCCATGGAGCAGATGAGATACATAATAATGCCAACCATCGTTAAACTCTGACATTGCGGTTGCCATTTTATTAAAGTTATCAAAATATGTAAAATTTGTAGCACCTGGATACTTTTGATTGAATGATTTTCCAGAATGCAAAAATGACGGAGACTGGACCATTTCATATGCCATAGTCTTCAGATACTCTTGATCATACTTAGGCAACTTGCGCATGTCAAACGTGACATCAACATCTTTGAATTTAAACATAATAACTTTGTTTTGTTTATATAAATATAAGAAACTTAATCCAAAAGCTCAAATTTGAGCAACTCTTTTTTGTATTTTTTTGAATACTGTTCGTACCAATATTCATCGTCTAGATACTCATCATTTGCATACTCACCTCGTGTGTCATGCATCAATAATTGTTCTTTCAACTTTCCCATACTTAAAGATAAGGTAAAAGATTTAAAAAAACAAGAAATGTTTAAACTTTTTTATTTGGTAATAGGTCCGCCGCCAATCCACGCATCACATGTACGTGCTCCAGCACATTTAAACCAAAACAATTCGCAAAAACCTAAGTCTGCTTGCTCAGTAACTTTTTTTCCATCTTCGCCAATTGCATCTGCTATTTTCTTTAAAGTTGCTGGAGTTTTGTCAAATGCAGCACAGTTTGAACATCTAGACGTTTTTGCATGTTCTACTGTCGTATCCCACATCGCTGCTTTATCTTCCCAGAATTTTTGAGCGCCATTTTCATCGTCTGGATTCATTGGTCCGTAACGATATTCTTTTATCGTATGATTTCTATTTAATGTATTTAAATCTAAATCCGCAATAGCATCTTCTGGCTTAACATTTTTATCAGCTACCTCTTTTTCTTTCTTTAATGCGGCCGGCGTGTTATTATCACCGTAATCTGACAATTTACCTTCTAAAACTATATCCTTAACAATTTTCGTCAACTTCATTAGTTTTCCCAAATTACATTTTTAAATTTTTCTGGCGATAATCCAAAATAATCTGTACGCCATTTAGTCTGTTCAAAGAAGTCTAAATCATACCATTCATCTTTTTTAGACCATAACGTTTTTGCAACATCATCCCAATCTTGATTCAACACAAATGTTTCAATTTCTGATTTTTTTGCTTCCACTAACTCCCATTCGAATGCATCCCATTCGTAATGAAACACTTCAAACACCGCATCCTCTGAAACATAATCAATTGAAATATCTATACCCCATTTAGGTTTCATTTTAATGAGCTTATATAACATTGGATTATCTTTAGCATAATGATACAGTTGGTCTAATGCTTCATCCGTAAAACCTTTACGTTCAAACATATCTGAATGATTAATATGTGCGCCAGATCGCTTATTCCATACCAACCAGTCTTGCCGTAAACAATCCTCATGACGCCGTTCAATCATCTGATAACCGTTAAATGACAGAAATGCTTGTTCGGCTTTCGTAAGGTGATACCCATTCTGATCGAATAAATTGACACTATTTTCGTCAATTAAAATATCTACCAATCCCGTTGGATTTGTATAATTTGCTTCGGGATTTAGATTGTTCGGCGTTAGATGCATTAAGTTCATGGCTACTCTCTTTATTCGTTTTCAATAAATATTCCTGAACATATAGATCATATATCCAATCTGTCATTGTTTCTCCCTACTTAGTATAAGTCCACGTTTTGCTAACTTTTTTTGCATTTCCTTATACGAGCCAGTGACACCGAAACGTTTAGATACATTTTTTTTGTATGTAAACGCTTCGTTGATATTGTCACCGACTACGTAATAAGGACCTAAATATCTAGAATTCATATTCAATTATACAACTTCACACGATCCGCCTGCACATGCTAATTCGCCGGATAGATCTGTCATATCTTCCGTTTCAATAACACGTGTCAAATCTACATCATTCAATGATACCATTAGTTGATCAAATTTTTCTTTTGTTATATCTTCGAACGGTGCTTGTGTATATGTTCCCCCATCATATGGAAGTACGGATAAGCCGTTATAAAATTCTTTGTTATCCCACATCCATTCGCCTGCTGCTTCCCATTCATGTTCTCTTAATGAAATTGTTGCAGATACGTTATGTGTATTTGCGCCTGTTCTATGTCCTGGACGAATCCATTCTTGAGTAACACGCTTAACACGCTCTAATAATTGGAATGGAGACTCTGTTCTCATAATTGCACCTTCTGGAGCTTTTTGTGGAATACTAATAACTGCAGTATCATGTGGCCGGAAGTATTCATCCTCAATCAATTCTTGATGATGTTCCATTAAGTAATTATAAATTGCTTCGTTCTTACCAACACGAACACGTCTAATATAGTAATCATTATGCCATGCATGGATACCTGACGACGTTCCTAATGTTAATGATGTAGTTCCTGCAGGCTTAACTGTTGTACAACGAGATGAACGATTGATACCAATAAGTTCAGCAACCCGAGCATTTTCTTTTTTAACAACGCGAGCAGCAGTCTTCATATCATATCCTAATACCGTACCAGATCCTATTCCTGTCATTGAAACGCCTATCAATGCATCCTTTTCTGTCGTACGTTGCCATACTGGACGTAAGTAATGGAAATCTGTATATCCTGCTTGTAACGTACCTATAAATGCTGCAGCCTTTACTCTAGCATCAAAGTCATCCTGTGAATCAATGTTTGATACATTTACTTCACATAAGTTACAGAATTGAAATGGTCTCAATGCAATTTCGCAACATGGATTAGTTCCCCAATCTTTATCATTAGAAAAATAAATTCCAGGTTCGCCGGCGCCAGATAACTCTACACGCTTCCATAAATCCATAAAGAAGTCTTTTGTAATGCGATGACGTAACAATACCGCGGAGTTATTTGCACGACCGCGCTGTGGATTATGTTCCCACCAATCTCCTGACTTACATGCAATCATCTCATCGTCGTCTGCCGAAAACAAAGAAATAAGAGCAGCTCTACGAATACCGCCGGCGAGCACTGCATCTGCAATATGGCATACTATATCATGCGTTTCAATTGGCGATAATTTATCACCATCTGCTTTTTCATTCAAGATGCCTTCAATTTTTACTAAACATTCTTTAAGTGGCTGTGCGCCCGGAGCCTTTCCGCCTGATGTAACTAGACGAGCACCTTTTGGTCTAATATCTGAAAAGTCGAACTTTAACTTTGAGCCGCCGTAAAAATATGATTTCATTAATGCCTTTACTGCATCTGCCCATCCTTCAATTGAATCTGCAATTAAAAATCTACGACGACGATCAGCATTTGGTTTACGAATTTCTGGCAAAGATTCTACATGATGTCTTTGTACAGAATATCCTACGCCTGTACCTCCTAACAATAAAAACATTGTTTCGCCGAATGCTCTCCAATCATCAATTGGCAAATACGCGCAGTTATAAATCCTATTAGGAGAAATTTCTATCGGACGACCTCCGAACTGCAAACTACGCATTGATGGTAAAATTTTCTTATCATATACGTACTTATATACATTTTCAATTTCATCACGTAATGCAGGATACTTTTTAATATGCATTTCTTTGTTACGTGTAACTAATTCTTCCCACGTCTCGCGACGCTCCAAGTCATCATTATACTTGGCATACTTCATATGGACTGTAATGTCCGATAAAATTCTGTTTGAAACATCCATAATTTATGTCCTTTTTAAGAGTAAACATGTAACCCGTAGGTTACAACAAAACAACGTATTTGCATTATTAAATATACATCGAATGCCAGTAACCCATTACTTTTGATACAAAAAGTACGTATTTTTTACTCAAAACCGTCATTGTTTATTTCTTGGAATTTAGCTGCTAACATCTTACGAGCTAGTTCATTTCCATTTTCCATTTGCTTTTTTGTATTTTTACCATCCACAGATGTATCTGTATAAATGTTAAATTGACCATTCGACGTATTCATCTTACTTGGCAATGTAATACCATCAGGGCCAAAACGATTTTTGATAATATGCCATCTACCAGTACCTGCCAATTTATCTTGTACCTTCCTGGATAAGGAAATAATAAAGTCAGCTACCATCACCTTACCGTACGATTCGGCAACTTTACTAGCATCAATGACATCCTCTTCAAGTGCCGATCGATTAGCTTGAGATGCTGTCCATACAGGTATTTCATAATCACCGGCCAAACCTCTTAGGTCTTCATATATGCCTTCAAGTTCGTGACGTTTTTCTTGGCCATGGCCTCGTAGCAGATCCGCATAATCTACAATAATAACATCTGGCTTTTTGCCTTGCATGATACATTTTTCAATATGCGCTCGCAGCCCCATTACGGATACGGTCTTTGTAGGAAAGTATTTAATAATCAAATCGCCTTCAATCTTTGACAACTGTTCTTTTACTTCTTCCTGATAATGTTTTAGGTTCTGATTAGCGATACCTGTTATAACAGAATCATAACGAAGTCCTACATACGCTTGATTAAGCTCTAGTGTATAATGTAATACTGTCTTACCTGTCTTTATAGCATGAGCTCCAATATTCATTAATGCCCATGACTTACCAATACCTGCAGGTGCAACCATAACACCTAACTCACCCTTACCCAATCCGCCATCTGTTAATTCATTAATTACTTCCCATGGCGTTTCCTGTACAAATCGTACTGCATCTGAATACCGTTCTTCTATATTCGTCATGTATTCATGGCCAATGTCTTTATCAGCGCCAGCCTTTAATGCATCATCAACTCTTGCTTTGATCTCTTCATATTTGCCAGACTTAAGTAATTCTACTGAACTTAATATAGCTTTTTTGATTTCTTGATTTTTACAAAAATCTAAGGCTTGTTGTTTAATAAACTCTAAATCTGTCGACTCAGTATATTTCCATGCATCCTTAAGATGCTGTACAATTTGCGTTTTAAGCACATCATGGTCGACATCATCTAACTTTACCTTAAGTACTTCTAATGTCGGCGACCCTTTATATTCTTCGTTGTATTGAAGAATTTGATCAATGAGCCAATTGTTAGCTTCACTTTCAAAGTACGAAGGTGATAGTATATCTGATATCTGTTGAAGAAATGTCTTATCTGTTAATAATGCAGTTATAACCTTAATCTGAAAATTATAACCGTATGAGCTCAATCTATCCGTCATACTCTAATTATAAGTAAACTATTTTTAAAATCAAAGAGATGAGTATGAATTTAATGTATTGAATGATTTTGATAACCAGCTATCTAAGTCTTTAATAACCGTATACATTTTATCAACCATGAACATTTTTTTGAATTCTAAGATATTCATGCGATTAATATCACCATATGCAGTATCTCGTATAATAGCCTTTGACCTACCATCTATATCAACTTCTTTTAACTGCATTAACTTATAATTACGTTCTAGATCAGTTTGCCCTTCTTTAACTCTATCATACACTTTATATGACTTTTCCGCATTCGATGCATAATCTACAATTTCATTAATCGTCAATTCTCTATTATCAATAAACATAGGAAAGTATTTCAGCAAACTTTTTGCACCAACGCCTTGTACCCCTGGTATGTTATCTGATTTATCACCTGTAAACGCTCTATACAAGAGATAATTTTCCGGAGCAAATCCAAACTCCTCTCTCATTAACTCTGGTGTGTACATCTTCTTTTTAATAGGACTCCAAACTGATATTCTATTATTTACCAACTGTAAAAAGTCTCTGTCCGTTGAACATATAGTTACACGTTCATCATCTGCCGTATATAATTCATTTGCTATGTATGCAATTGCATCATCAGCTTCAATATTATCAACTGCCAATAATGATACCGGCAAACACTGCAAATACTGAATTAAACGTCCGTATTGTTGCTTCATTGATTCTTGTTCATCAGCCAATGATGCGAATTCACTATGACGGTTAAAAGCGGTCTTATTTGCCCTATTTGCCTTGTAGTCAGGATATAAATCTTTTCTACGTCTAGAACCACCCTTGCCGTCAAATGTGATAATACATCTGGTAGGTTTATGTTGACGGATGACGGACGCGACGGACCTTAAAAAGCCCGTCACGCCGCCAATATGATCTCCATCATCGTTCAAGGCAGGTACGGCTGAAAACACTCGTATAAATGTATTCAGTCCGTCGATAATTAAAAGATGGCTGTCTCTACTCGACCCCTTGCCTTGTTCGTGTTCTTTTTCTACTTCTCGTAAGATATCTAAATAACGCTTATTCATTAACCTTCTTCATTAACAAATTCATCATCAATTTCGATATCATCAATCCCGATATCCTCGCCTGGTTTATATCTTAGAATATACGCTTCGCAAATGCGTGAATACACTTCAGACTTCAATTCCGGGTCTTCTGTCATTTTCTTTTCAAAATCTTTACTTTGAAATTTAATTTCAGAACCATCATTAGCTGTATATGTATACCATGCACCTGCCTGAGACACAAGCTTATAATCTTTCATAACATTAAGCCAACCTCCGTAATTATCAATACCAGATTCAAAATAGATATCATAGTCAATTGATTTAAGAGGCGGCCCCATTCTATTTTTAATCACTTGAGCTCTTGTTTTGATTCCGATGACCTGATCTACGCCATCCTTCTTCATTTTAATCTGCCCAACTGATTTTAAACGTAACCGTACCGAGGCGTGGAACGGAATTGCTTTACCACCAGAGGTAGTATAAGGATCACCAAACGCAACGCCTAAGCGTGTACGTAACTGATTTGTAAAGATCAAACAAATGCGCTCACGTCCGATCATGTTAGTAAGCTTACGCATACCTTTTGATAGAATGATTGCTTTTGCCGTCGCATACCCGTCTTTATCAAATTCTTTAGCCATTTCAATTTTTGTCGAAGCACCCATAATAGAGTCGACAACAATTGTCACTAGCTTATCTTTGTTTGATTTACGGACGGATTCTGTTATGCTCTCTACCGCTTCAAATATATCCTCGACAGTTTCCAGAGGAACATATAACATTTTAGATAAATCTAAGCCGATTGCTTCAAGAAATTCTCTACTAACAGCATTCTCTGTATCGATATATACTGCCAAACCTCCTTGTTGTTGAGTGTTTGCCAATGCATGTGCTGCCAATAATGATTTACCTGATGCCTCAAGTCCTGTGATTTCTGTTATACGTCCTACTGGAAAGCCGCCTTTGGGTCTATTCGAAATTGCTAAGTCTAGCATAGACGAGCCAGTTTCTACCCAGCCGCGGACTTCGGATGGAGATGCAGTATCCCGATCGAGAAAGAATGCGGTTTGAAAACCAGTACCTTTAAATTTCTTATTAAGATCATCGCCTACTGTTGAGGCTAAGTCGTCTGCTAGAGCGCTTTTCGATTTAGACATATGTAACTCCTATTAGTCGTTGAATAACTGATCAAATGCAGCACTCACATCATCGACTTTACTAGCCACTGGCTGAGTTGCTTCATTTGTTGTTGTAGCAGGTTCGCTATCTGTCGACTCACCTTCTTCTGGGTTAAGCCAATTTTCTAATGCTTGCTTAAGATCGTCATACGAAGGCTCTTTAAAAATAACCTTGAGATCTGGTTGCTGATTAGCAATTCGTTCAGCCACATTCTTATCTTCTGTAATAGGAGATGTATTTGGCTTTACGCGAATTGATGTCTTAGGATATGACCCTTTCGCTTCAGATGGCGTAAACTCTACTACAATATCACGACCTCCCATTGGATCTGTGATATCACCATAGTCCGGGTCGGCGATAAATCCGAGCAACTCAGTGTATACTGTCTTACCGAATCCCCAAAACTTGACGCCTTCAGATTCTTGTCCTCGAACAATTACAGGTACATATGTACGCATTTTCGGTTCAAGCTTCTTACCCAACTTCCATTCGTCGGAGTTACCTGATGATTTAAGTTTATCTGCAAATTCTACTACAGGATCTGCATTGCCATAAGTCACCGGCGACAAGTAATTCTTCTTGCCCAAGTCGTAATGAAAATAAAGTTCTTGGAATGGATTCGCACGATCGTGTTGATAAGGAACGATTCGAACGGTTTGCTTGCCTGGCTCAGGCTTCCATAAATTGTTTTGACGAGTGGTCGTCGTTTGCAGCTTGTTAAGCTTAGCTTTGATTGCATCTAAATCAATTGCCATTTGTTTATCCTTTTAAGTGGTTAATTAATAATTCTTAAATATAAGTAATATCTCTCTTTCGTCAAAGAGAAAAGTAAAAAAAGTTTTCAGTTGTTATTTTAATGTTATTAAGTACTGCATTTTATTAATTAGCGACGTGATTTCATCCGCCAAATTAAATATACCGCTATACTGTTCATCGACAATGGACCGTAACTCATCTGTAAATAGCTTTCTAGCATTTTCCAAATATGATTTGATGGCTTCATCAGAATAGTCTTCCAACATAATCGTCGCCTTACCAATTTTTGGTCTTTCTTTAACACCCATAATATTTTCTGCAATTTCATCTACTAACCCTAGATACTCTTCATAAAATTTACCAAAGGCTTTATGTTGCGCAAACGACTCCGTTTGCCAATGATATACATGCGCTTGATCACGTACTGCTAACATCTTTACAAAAAATGTTCCAAATGAATCAGCAGCTTTGGCATCCGCTTCTTTAAGTAAATCTTTCATTCGTATCATGACACATCCATATCTGAACTAGTTGTTTTTATATTAGCTTTTGAATAAGCATCTCGGCCATTTTTAAACCCTACAGTAGTTGCTATATCATCCCATACGTCATCAGCCCGGAAACCGGAAAGTTTTATTGTCCACTGAGTCTTGTTGGGTTCATACAAATATATGCCATATAATCGATTAGATCCTTCTATATATGACCATTCAATCTTTGCAACATGGATAGGCTTGCCTTTAGAATAACGTTTATCTGAAACGAATAATTTATTTCCTTGAAAGCCTACACGATAATCATCCTTGCCATATATAGATTCAATTGATTTGTTTTTGAATTGAACTGGCATTAACTCAACCGCTTCTCTAAGAAGTTGCATATCATTACTTCTTTGCCTGCCTTCAAATAATCTTTTGTATTCTGCTTTTAAATTCATAGCGATATTTTTTTAACCATTTTTAAATAAATATGACGTAATTCACCATCATCACTTAAAATTAACGAATTACGATAACGATTCCAATTAATTTGAAAACGTTTATCTAAAACGCCGTCATTTTCAAACCGAATAACGGTATTTAGTGCATTTACCGTATACAATGTATTTGTTTCCTTTTTGCGGTGAATCATAATTGTATTCGGTGTTTTGCGATAATCATCAGGCTCGACGTTATACGTTACGTATAAGTCATCTTGTCTATCATCATTGCAGAATACAAACATACGCCGTTCTGTAATTGTATAAGCAGATGAAACGTAATCGACTATCAAGTCTAAATCTTTTCTATGTGCAAATGTACATAATAGTTGTGTCTTCACTACACCTCTCCTCATAAACTTAATACCACGCCTGGATTGGTATCATGCCAAAAGAAACTCCCTTCTTTCTTTTTTGACCCCAACCGTATAGTCCCATCTTCTACAGCTGTCTCAATATCTACCTTATCGATAATAACAAAGTCAAAGTTTTGTTTATTAGGACGATATAAATGGAATAAAATACTATCTACTTTAATTTTTTCCATATATGCTTCTAAGTTAATCTTTACCATTTGCTTCATAATTTTATTTGCATCGGTAAAATCTGTATTAGAATTAATGTACTTTGTAGTCACGCTTTTATTTTCAAAGAAAATACCGGCGATGCCTTTTTGTATATTTTCTACAATAAAAGATTCATCGCTGCCGGCATTCGATAATAATTCATAAAAATCTCGTATAGCAATTGCTATATTTGTATGATCAGTATCGTCCATAAATTGATCATAATCCTCATCAGAAATTTTGCCATTTTGATTAATCAGATATAACAAATAACCAATAAATGACGATTCTAATGATTTCTTACCACGTGCCTGTGAACCTAGTCTTGCCTCTTTTCCTTTTACCTCTAATGTACGTCCGTCGACTTCTAAATCGCCGCCGCCTTGTTTGTTTGTAACATTAGCAAACAGCAATGCCAATGCAATCTCTGCAGGACCGGTAGAATTGCCGCCAGAGTCGGCGCCTGGTTGTATCTGCATCAATTCACTTATTGTTTCAGCTGACAATCCAGATTGGTCAACGATATTTCCTTTAAACGGCGTTGAACTTATTGTCAAGTTAGGAGGCGATTCAAAATATTTAAGTACATCTACCACATTCGGTAATTGCGCTATACGATTGAATATTACTTTAACTGCTCTATTTCCTAATTGATACGCACTTGGTACCATTCCTTTCGATGTTAAATAAGGAACAAGCGTTTTACGGTATCCAATTGATACTATAAATGACTTTAGCTCATCTAACTCTTCATCAGTAAATTCAGTGTTAGCAATTAAATCTTTTATATCTGCTTTATCGCCCGATGCTTCTATAATCATATCCACATTTGTAGCCGGCACGCCAAACTCTGACATCACCTCGTCTAATACATTTAACTCATGAGTACTGTATGGAGCTTCGGCATAACCTTTTGGTAGTCGATAAAACCATTCTTTTATAATTTTTTCCGTATCCATGCGTAATAATAGTTTTTTAGTTTTATATAAATATTGGCTCGATTAACGATTCATCGTCCTCATCGAATTATAATTAGTGCCGGCCTTGATTTTAACTGGGAACTTCCCTTCTTCCGAAATTATATCGATTAAATCGGTAACGACATTACCGCCGTCATTAAGGTCAAAATCAAATAACAATGAGTCATACGTATATAAAACTAATAAACTTTTAAAGTCTTGCAAGTATTCTATTACATTTGATATCACTTGAATATTGCGTTCCGTCTCAGTTGCTTGTAGAATATAGTTAAACAACTTATTTGGATTCATATCTGGTAACTTATCTTTGTACATGGGTCGCTTTAATGTCGGTGTATATATGACACCAGACTTTTTAAATTCAGACCATGTATTTCCTATAAACGTCCGTACCTTACCAAAAAATGGAATCTTTGCAAAATCATCATCAATACCTCCGTACAATAGACGAAATGTAATTTGTTTACTTTCTTCATATTCCTGCTCGGATAACTGCTCTTTACCAAAATACTGTTTACCAAAGTATTCGTGAACTGACCCATTTGGTAACTGGTAATCGATCATGTCCGCAATTAAACGAACGTGATATGCATCAAAGTCCATTTCCAACAAAATGCCGCGGCGGAATCTACTTATGAATGCTGATCGGCTGCCGTCTTCTTTGTTTAATGCGGCATAGTTAACGCCACCAAACTTATTCGAAGGACGTCCGGTGACTGTATATAAATTGTATTCCGTAAATGCTCTATGTCCTTGCAAAGCATCTAATTTTAATTTTTCTTCAAATATCATTCTGTTAACCGTTATGCCTGATGTCTCAATTGCATAAAAGTTATCCACAGTTAAATGTTCATATTGATCAAAGGCCGGTGTTTTTGTAAACGTTTGATACGAATCCATAAACTTACTGCGCATTGATATGCATCTTTCAATATGACGAGTAATAGGTAGCCAATCATTTGTATTCGTTTCGTTATACCACCATCGATTCCATGCCTCATGAGCAGCCGTATTTGTATTATCTAGTGGTAACATCTTATGCGTCTGCCACCATGCAATCATATCGGCATCTATACACGAATGCGGATAGAAATAACAGAATCGCTTTTTAGCTAATACAAAGATATCATGGTCACTTACTAGTTCGTGTATACGTTCTCTTTGATGGCTAATGCAGTCCATATGACGGAAAGATATAATAAAATCTCTGTCTTCCGATATTGAATATATGTATAGAAAGCTAATATCATTATGCATATAATGACGAAAGACATCCGAGTACATCGGTATCCAAAATGAATCGCCGGATGCTACTGCATCTTTTACAATCTGAAACTCTTCGTTAGTCTCAACTATCATCTCTTAAATATAAGAGATAATTTTCATGTTGACAAATTATTTAGAAAATTCTGTAAAATCAGAAAGGTATCTAGTTATACCTGGCATACGCTGTTCATTTGCCGTCACAACACGTTTATTTGTAGCAAATACATTATCAAGTGAACCAACTAGAAGCCATTTCAATCGCAACTCTGAATATAACTGGCTATTAATACCTTGTTTATTTTGAGAATTGATATTACGAAAATCATTAAGCGAAACCTCATATATTAGGCTACGGTCATTTCTTTTCTGTATAAAATATCTTTCAATAAACCCTGCCTGATAATCTTTATCTGTCGGTTTTGGATAAAAGTATTTTGGTGCAGTATGATTATTATATTGACGGCCTGTTATTTGAGCATATCTAGATGTGTTTTCGTCATTAAATACGGTTGTATATTTAATTAGTTCTTTATCAAACTTTGAAGGCTTACTTCCTGTGTATACAGCACCGTTCGGGTACACATGATATGGCCCTATATATTCTAAACGATCGTCAGCTGTAGCATATTCTTTTCCTTGAGTATAACTTTGACGTAGTTTATTTGATGGTGAATATATTGGACGTTGCATGTTACTCCGGCTGTAATCTACATGTTGTTGTTAGTGATGTTTTCCAGTCATTATTATCAACTGTATGTGTTATCCGCGTTACAGTAAATGCTAATCGCAATCCGCCGGCGGCGTTACGATATATCGCTGGTAAATTTTTTGCTGTCACTAAATCGCCAAATTTAAAGCCTTTTATACCATTTAATGTAATATTCATCTCCAATGGATATATTGCTGCAATCTTATTAGTCTTAACTTGTTTGCTAGCATCTTGTGATGCTATAAATTGACCATATAACTCTTTATATCCACTAAATGCCTCAGGGTTAAAATCATCAGTATATGCCTTTTTATCTGCAGCTAATAGTGCAGCTGATAAGTTAGGTGCTGGTGGCGATTCTACAGTTTGTTCATCGATTGCCGCTAAAGCATTTGCATCATTAGATTCAATTGTAGTACCAGTTCCTTTTGTAAATGCATCTGACTGAATGTCTTTGGGAACTTTACCGGTAAGTGATAAGTCTCTAGTAATGCCGTCGCCGCCGGCTTGTAGTACATCAAACACTAATGGAGTTACTGTATCTGCAGATACTTCTCGCTTATTTACAATCAATAACTTGCCGATAGCAGGATTATTCTCCGCATCTGGGTCAGCTACTAGTGATAAATCGTAAATGCCACATGATGCTGATTTTATACGTGCTAATAATTTTTCAATAAAATCTCGTACTAATAGCTGCGGCGGTTGATTTTTTTCTACTGTCTTAGAGGATTCTGATTCAATTTCACGTAAAAATTCTCGACAAAATAAAATATTTTCAAAACCAGATGCAATCTGCAAGCCGGCAATGTTTGTTACATCATCAAACCGCAATACCGATGTTGGCGCCGTATCCATGCCGCCGTAGTTATTATCGCTGACTTGCGCATTTCCTATTGCACTACCTTTAGGATGTAACCATACTACACTCATTGGGTCTATACTTTTTAACTTAATAGTCCCAGAATCGTTTGATAACGAAGTAATTGGTGATTCTGTATTAAACTCTATTACTGTTTTCTTTGTAGCATTTTCACACCACTTGTTTATTACTTCAATTAAAAATCCAAAAGTAAAATAATTCGTACGTTGCTCATTAAACGTGCCAGTATTAATAACCGAGCTCGGATACTTATACCCATCAGGCAATACTATTGAAAATCCTGCTTCCATACCTTCGGATTGAAACCCCGATCCATGGGCAGGCGAAAATCCGCTAGCGCCTGGAGCTAATGCATTTTGGCATACATAATCTGCATAATCGATAATACTCTGTACAGGTTTTGATTCGTTAAACAAAGCATAATTAGTAACAAATTGCAAATTTTGTTTACTAGCTGCAAAAGTCGATGTGCCGCCGGATAAAGATGTACTTTCCATCGGCGTACCTTGACCGACCGCTTTAAACTCGCAGTCAACTGAATTATCACGATTAATTTTAAAACTAAAATCATAAACGACGGCATCAACAGTTAAAGGATCTACCGGTGGATTTGGTGATGCATATCCACATTCTAATGTAACATGGCAACCCGGCTTTAACATTGCTTCATGCAATTCATCGAACTGAGCTAAGGTATAACACTTAAATTTTGCCGATGACCGACGGAGAGAACCGGCATCCCCTTCGAGTGATATTTCTATACCTTGTAATGACGGTTTTGGCCGAAAGTCTTCATATACAGTATTTTTATATGGCAACGTCACATTTGGGCCATTTCCATTATAACCTTTGCCAGTAACTTTAGCATATGCAGTTGGCCTAATACGACCCAAAGATTTAAAATTTTCAATCGAGTCTTTAACAGATTGGTCGACACTTCTATAAAATAACCCCATCGTTATCTCTCTTTATTTGCAGCATCAGATAAGTCTTCGAATTGTCGTTGATCATATTTAGGAATACGAATCTGTAAACCTGTTGGTACGGCAAATGTCCCTTTTCCTAAATTATTAGCTTCTGCTATAATCCACCATAACCTAGCATCTTTATAAAATTCTTGAGCTATCAAATCTAATCGATCGCCAGATCTAGAAAAAATATATACATCTTCACTAGACGGATTAGGAATTTTATATCGTGCAGTTTTGTATCTTTTGTTTTCTGTCGTTGTATGTTTATATCTATTTATCATGCAACTCCTTGACCTTCAAAATCATCTTGATCTTCTACAGATATCGGCTGATCTGTAAATACTATATCAGATGAGTTTGTAGCAAAAAATGGCGTACTAGAATCAGTTAACCCAGATCCGATATAAATAAACTCGCACTGTACATTTGTATATAACGGCTTACTATTACCGACAGTGGTTTCTGTACTCGTAATGGACCGCATATTGTATGGATATTCCGTTGTAGATGCCGGCAATGCCCATGGCGTCTCTGTATCCCAATCATATGATATACTTGTTAAAATAACTGGCATGCCTTTGTATAAGCCGCCCAATGTTAAAGAAGTGCGATTAGCATAATAACCTACCGACGTATTATACGTTGGGTAAGCTTTTCGGGCCAACGCACTTAACTTATTCCATAAAGAATTTATTTCAGTCGATTTTTCCACAGCAACCATAAAACCTAGTGATATATCACGCTGGTACCCAGTATACATATATCGTTGATCTGCCCGACCTTGATCTTGTTCGCCGGACCAATTGGCTTCAACACCGTCCGATAAAGAACTGATATATGCTTTAAATTTTGTACTGCCAATTTTTAGTTCAACTAATTCGCCGGAGTGAACGTTTTTGTTATATTCTTGTTGCACATCAGTAAACCGTTCGCCCGTCAAAAAATCTATATCTACTTTAGAATTACTACGTGTTTTAGCACGATCACGCGTTACAGAATAAGATGTAATAGAACGATACCGGTCAATTTTTGAAGTGCCGGTACCATAACCATTTGGAAGGTCTTTGCCTAGGCCGGGGGCTGGTTTAAATATCTTTGATTCAAATGATTCATCATTGATCTGAGTTTTTAGATTTACATCTATATCATCTATTGTACGTTGCGCTACGTAAGATTCGGGTGCTGTATTGAACTCGGTTGTAAGTTTAAAATTAGAATCACCTTTTGCTAAACGATTAAATTTTGTTGATTCTTCGTCGTTACGCGCGCCGACATTATCACTATAACGAATTTGTACTCCTTGTACATTGAAAAGTCTAGGAATACGTATAAAGCTTTGAGATAATAACGAAGCAGGATTATATGCCAACTTAGTTAATATTGGTTTATTAGCGCCGAGCCTCGTTTCCTGATCAGGGTTTTGTAGTCCTAATAATGACTGTTTACCTAAAAACAATAAGCCAGACGGTTTTATTAAAAATTTACCAATACGTACAGCATCTAATGCAATACGTTGTACAGACGTTATAACACCTCCGCGTGGAATTTCTGCGCTTGGCATGCCTGAAATAGAATACCTTTGTGGATCAGATGAACCATCTCTTTGTATACCTCTCAATATATAAGGCTCTTTAGCATATGGCATTAAGTTAAATGCATCTTCACGTACATTAAAACGATTGTACATATCATCAATTGGGGAATTAGCTGTATATGTGTCTGCTAATCCTGCCAATGATAAATTATTATATACATCTTCGTATCTATTTGATGTATTAAACCCAGTGCGTGTAATATCGAATGTATGCGTCTGACCTTTCGGTCCTATAGGAAACTTTGTACCTGAGCCTAATTGATTTATTCTAGATGCATTGCCTTGGCCTGCAATTGTAAATGAATCTTTAGTTGTTATTTGATTATAAGAAACGGCAGACCCTTTATTAGAATATCCATTTGCATTAGTAGAAATTGTACCGTTAGCATTAAGTTTAAAATCAGTCTGTTCAACGGATGTGTTAGGCTTAAAGCCAGGCGGAACTTTTTCGTAAAAAGAATATGCTGATTTTAAATCTGATAAAGGCATTTATTAATTCCTGTATGATCTTTCTACATCTAATACTGACGATAATTCTGATATAACTTTTTGTCCAATTTGTACCGGAGGAGGATTTTGTAATGCAGATGCAATTTGCTGCAATAATGCATTTTGTTTTGCTAGTGCAGATGCCACAGCTGAATTGCCGCCGGACCCATTTGCAACACCAGGCCCCATTGCAACATCATCATTTGCCGTTCCTTGATATATTGCACCTTCTCTAGGTGAAGAAACGATTGGGCCAGAGGAAGGCATTGATAAATCGCCTACTGGCGTTAGTCCTAGTGCACTACTAGCCATACCGCCTAAATCAGCGCCTATATCAAAGCCGAATGTACTTGCAACACCGGAGAGTACATCCCATACAATTTGCAACGGTGCTAACATACTAGTTATTATAGTCTTACCTAATTTTTTAAAGCCTCCGGTGATATCTCCACTAAAGATCATGCTAATAGCATCATATACGCCGTAGAATGCGTCAACAATGCCTGAAATCGCTTTAGTTATAGCTTTAAGTGGAGTAAATGCTATTTTTAATGTTTTTCCTAAAATTTTAACAATAGGAGAAAGCAATGAAAATACTTGCATTAACGCTTCGCCTAACGGTAACAATGCACTTGCCAATTCTGTTTTTAAATCATCAAATGCTTTTGCCGATTTATCTGCAGCCTGCTGTTGCGCTAATTTTGTTTGCAATTCTTCGGCTGATAAGTCGTTTAATTCTGCTGCGGATAAATTTAAACCTGCCATGGCTGCTTTTTGTTCATCCGTAAGATCACCTAACTTTTCTTGTATTGTCAATGATTTTTGAAGCTCATCGACTTCCATGCCTGTCGCTTCTGCTAACTTTTTACGTTCAAGCATTGACATTTTATTAAATTCGGCAATGCCGCCAACGTTGCTCATAACTTCTTTTGTTGCGCCAGCAATGTCACCTTCTAATGCCAATTGACGAGCTTTATCCAAATTCATCTGTCGTCCGGACAATGCCTGGAACTCAAACTGTGCTGTTAATGAACCTTCTATATCTAAAAGCTTATCTGCAACTTTACTCATTGTCGATAACGACACGCCCATTTTAGCTGCTTCAACCGCGGCCTTTGCCATGGCCTTGACATTGCCGCCAAAATATTTTGCTGTACTTTTTGCATTTTCAGCAATGTCAGCAGTAACAGCTCCAACATTAACGCCGGCCTTTAAAGATTCAGCTGCTAATTCTCGTTGCATAGTCACTGCCTGATCTGACGATGCACCCATTGTCTCAAATGCTGTATTTACCTTTGCGGCCTGTTCAGCACCATAACCAAATGACTTTCCTATATCGGCTATGTTACGTGCAGTATCAGCCGACATCATAGCTGTCGTACCAAATGCCTTTGCAGATTCCTGCTGAACTGCGACTATATCTTCTGTACGAGCTAGCTGTGTACCAAATTCAGTTGATGTAGCCATAGCCTCTTTTCTTAGCTGTGTCGCCTGTGCTACAGTAACACCCATATTTTTTGCGGTTTCACGAGATTCTTTTTCAAAATCTGCTGCAAAATCTACTAATTTTTTTATTGCTATTAATGCAAGACCTATAGCAGCAACGATAAGCAATACGGGGTTTGCCATCACTGTAGCATTAAAAGCTGCCATACCGGCACGTAAGGCTTGCAACGGGCCTAATCCAGCCTTCATGGCTTTAGCCATATTACCAAAACCGGCAGACACGGCCGTTTTTAATTGTAATGCAAGTTTATCACCGCCTAAATATTGAAATAACAATCCGCCGCCTGGAATTTGAGAGAATTGAGCTTCAATTGTGGATGCCATGTTTTCGGCTTCGTTTAAAGCCTGACTATATACATTTGCGAAAGCATCGCCTTGGCGAGCAATCGTTTCCTGTGCTTGAGCAATTTGCCGTAACTTTAATAATTCTCTACCGCGGTCTTCATATTGTTGTGCAGTAATTTTTCCAGTACGTTTTTGATGAGCTAATAATTTAAGTTGAGCTTTAACTAAATCTGCCGTAGTATCTCCAATTCCTACTAATTCTTCTCTATTACCTTTTATACCACGTTGCAGTTTTGCTGTTATATCTATTAACTCATATTCGTTATCACGTATTTGTTTCGTAATACCGACTAATTCTTTTGCATCACGCTTATACTTTAGCAATTCATTATTTCGTTTAATTTGATATTGCAGTTGTTGCGCTGTTAATGTTAATATATCTTCTTGATTCTTTACATACTCTTCATCGGTATCTACGCCTATGCGACGTAGTTCATTCCACTGCTTTTGCAGCTTTACCTTTAATTCATCTTTCTTATCATCAGCCATTTACGACCTCATTATTTCTGACATCTAGGGTGATCGGGATTTCTACTACACAACGACTTCATTATGCCATTAAGACGTTCATGATGATTTTCTAAATCTATTAATGCAGACTGTAGTTCCGGGTCGTCTTTAGCTAGTTTATATGCCTTTTTATAACGGCTTTTAATTTTTCGACGCATGAACAATTTTGCAATTGATGCTAACACGCCTTCATTCATGTTAATTTGCTCTAACGCACGTCTTTCTAGCTTATTCATTTGATAGTATACCTTTTGTATAAATATCAATGAATATTATTTTTTACGCATTTTAGATCGCATTGCATTCGCCGCCTTTTCATCAGCCTTACGTCGATCATCAAATAGTTTAGATATTTTTCTTATATAAAATATACGTAAATAAACTGGCATATTACGTACATCAGTATACGAAAAGCCTTTGCCGTAATAAACTAAGTCAAATATTTGCTCTTGAAGTTGTACTTTATACTTCGAGGTCAGGCCAAAAAAAGTCCAATCCGATGGTAATTGCACAGCGAAAGGGCTCCGACGTCTCCTCGTCAATCACCTCTGTACGTAGCTCAATATCCGGTGTGATACTTTTTAAATAGTTTCGAATTGCACGGGACTCAATCGCTAATAATTCATTATCAACAAATTTACGAATAACTCCGGACTCCGTATTGCCATCTAGCTCTACAATTATATGTTTTAGCATAGTGGTGGCAGATGCATCTTTTTTAAGTTTTGCCAAACCTTTGATTTCGGCATCAATCTTGTTTTGAATACGCTGATCTAATAATCGTACTTTGATCTTACGCTTAGTAACCGGCAATTCATAATCGTATGCCAATTGGCCATCTTTTAACAAATCAAAATCAACATCTTTTTCTTTAAGATCCGTTAAATCAATTGTTACAGTTTGTTCATTACCAGATGGTGTATTGACCTTAGTCTCATACATTTTACCGTAACCTAATATACGAGTTGCTAACATAATTGCATTTTTATCACCCAATAATAAATCATCATATGCTACATTAGTAACAATTAAAGATTTAAATAACTTATCCAATACCACGCCCGATTTAATGTACGATTGATTTGTAAGAATATCCTCTTCTTTAGCAGTCATATATTTCATTTCAATTGTGCCAGACTTTAATGGGTGGCCAGCTGGATATGGAACACCTTTCGATGGTAGATCAACTATCTCCGTAGGAAAGTCGTGTACCTTTTCGCTAGCAGCCGTTTGTTTAGCTTCGAACTGCGCAATTGCAGCTGCTTTCATTTCTTCGTCTGTCATAGTGGATTTTTTTGGGTAATCGTCGTTAACTGTTGGCATTATTTCTCCTGAATAACTTTATTATAAATATGGCAAAAGCTAAGTTATACGAACTTAGTCCTTGTTTTTCTGTAACTTCCAATTTACGCCTACTTGGTATGTTACATTAAAATCTCGATCAAACCCTATTGATGAATAGAAATTATGTCCTAGCTTATCTTTTAATAACAAACTACCGCCAACAAAATTAACACCATTAGAATTAAAGTTTACTACCGGACCAGCATATATTTCTCTGTTATTAATGTATACGGTTTCTTTGATAGTATTTGTTATAATAGGTATTTGAATGCTAGGATCAATTGCTCTAGAATAGATTCTATTTTGTGTAATTGTATCGTTCAATACAATATATCCTAACGTATCTAATGCAATCGTATCTTGGTAATATATTTTTGTATAATAGTCTTTTAAGATAGATAATGTATCTACAGATGCTGGTACGGTATCAGTTACCGTAACAATTGTTTCATAATACTTAGGTACATACTCCGTATGTTCAATATGCACAGTATCATATTCAATAACCGTTTTAGTTTCTACACGCGTTTCAGTAATTGGTTCTACATTATTACATTTACGCATGAGAACGATTATAGCTATTAATACTAGAATTATAATCGACCGTACATCAATCTTAACCATTGCATTTACCTTTTATATAAATATGTAAAAAAAGAATCCCGCCGAAGCGGGATTCCTTAATTCTCAATGACAATTATCAATTAACAATTAGAATTGCAATATCGCATAATCATACTTAAGTGTCAATTCAATATTAACTGGGTCCTCAGTTGCCCAATCCATATCACCAAACGTTGCAGATGAAATAAACGCTCCTTTAAGAGTCCACTCTTCAACTTTATCACCTACCGGTCCTAAAGAGTTCATTGTGATTTCTTTTTTATAAAAGTCGCTATATCCATCACGTCCTGTTACAGACTCGTGGTGTAATCTAATCCATTCCATTACTGCTTGAGCGCCGGAAGGAACAACTGGGTCATATAAAGTTACAGTTACATCTTGCCATCTAGACTTGCCTTTCAACTTTCTTTCGACGTTGATGTGGTCTAAAATAACCTCACCTTGGTCAATTGAAGGACGAGAGGCAGCCTTAATCAAATATGCCGGAATACCTTCAATGTACATGATAAACCGATTTGCCATCTTTGGTTCATATGCGGTATAAAAGATTTCCGTGGGATCAAGTAATTCTGCCATCTTAGTTACTCCTTTTTACTTTATTATAAATATGCCGTCGCTATTAGTCTGGAAAGGCAGCACCGGTTGGTAATATGTTGAAGTCAATAACAATAAATTCAGCCGTCTTAGTAGGTTGCAGAAAGATCTGTCCTACCATTTGATTTCTATCAATAACGTCTGGCGTGTTATTTGAATCATCCATTACAACTTTAAATGCATACAAACCTTGACGTTGCTGGACATCTTCAAAGTAAGGATTCACGATATTCAAGAATCTATTTCTAGTTACTGCAGTATTTTGTTCAAATACCAAGAACTTAGATGCAGAAGCAATATACTTCTTAGCAGCAATCATCAAACGACGTACATTTACACGATCCAATGCAGATGACTTCTTTTGCAATGTCTTTTGGCCATATACAACAATTCCGGTATTTGGGAACGAAGCAAGTGGATTAACATTAGCATCATATAAATCATCTCTGTTAGATTGAGTTAATTTACGCTCAGCTTGAACCGCGACATCAATACCACCTCTATTCAAACCAGCTGGCGCAAACCATGGTGCGGCAACTCTATCATTGAATGCATATACACCAGGGATTACTACAGAAGCAGGAACCCAAACATTCTTGTTCAAGTCTGGATCTGCAATCTTAACCCATGGCCAATACATTGCAGCATAGTTACTATCTCTATCAGCAGCTTCAGATGTTACTGACGACAAAGCAGTTCCATATGATGCAGGATCAATTAACAAGAAACAATCACCTCTATCTTCACACATGTTCAATGCCTCTGTAATTACTACAGCATGATTAGCATTGTTATCTACTAGGCCTGGAAGTGCTAATAAATTAATATCATATTCATCTTGGTTCTTTAATAAACGAATTGCATCAATATATCCTGCATTCCCTGATGCTCCAAATGTCAAGCCTTGTACATTTGTATCTGAAATATTTTCATTAAACTGTTTAGGATGATTTACTGTCCCGTCGCTTCCGCCGGAGAATGAACCAGATTGATTAGAAGGAATCAAGCTCGTTAATGAACCATCTCTAATGCTTCCATTTTCATCTAAGTAGTTATATGTATTTTTTAATACTTCAACACGTACCAAATTTGATTTGTTAACAAATGAACCAGACAATTGTAAGTACGGATCAGTGCCGCCAGCGTCTCTCAACGTATATACTTGATCGCCGATAACACGTCCAATATAATTAGATTCATTCGGATCAAGTGTTAAGTTAGTATATTGTTCTAATACAACTTTACGACGATTAGTATCATTACCACGACGAATACTTAATGTAAAGGTACCTTTGTTTGTGTTACGATTACTAATTTCATATCTTAAGTTGTTTTCAGTACCGTTTGTTAACAATCCATTAGTACCTTCTGCGCCAGCACTATTTTGATCTGCTCCGTCAGCTAATGTATGCAATTTAAATACTACTGTATCGGCATTTGCTCCTCCGTCCAACGTCAATACTGTACTATAGCTCGTTGCATCAGAACCAGATTGTACTGTAATGTTATCGCCTTCCGATCCATATGCCGATGAAGTCAATTGCAATGCCGTTGTCCCATCATTGGCAATAACACCAATGTTAGCTGCGTTAATTTCGGCTACTAAGTTATCCAAGAACGTCGCTGTACTTGAACCGGTTGTAAAGTAATATGTATTTCCTACTACATCACTAGGCGGCGTTGATTCATGTGCAACGAATTGATATGTATTACCAGCAACGGTAATTTTTGTAACATCATCAACCGATTGGCCAAACGTTCCTACAATCGTTAACGAGCCTGTTGCTCTAGTAGTTGTTGCATTAGATGCACCAACCTCAGTCGTTGCATGCGAATAGTCACCGTCCAATGTACGTACTACGGTTAATGTATCCGCATACTTAAGATATTGTTCTGCGACATATGATGTCAAATATTTATACCGCTGCTCATCTCCACCAGATCCTGATGTAAATGTACTTCCAAAACGTTGTACATATTCTGAATAAGATGATACGGTAACTGGAATACCGGCAGGGCCTTTTACTGTCGGACCGACTACAGCAGCTCCAATCGCCGCAACCGCGGCTGGTAACTGTGATTGGTCAATTTCTCTAGTAAATACACCTGGCGATACGATTTTTTCAGCTGCCATGTGGTTACTCCTATATTAATGGTTTCATATAAATATAGGATCACAAAGCCAAACTAACGGTTTAAATATTATTAAGCAGGAATAAATTCGCCACTTTCAACATCTACAGAACCAGCGCCGTATTTAGAATTTAAATCTTTAACTAGCTCTTGCTCTGCATTCTGCAATGTAATATATCTGTTGGTTAATTGTTCTTTTGCAGCTTCGATTTGCTCAATGCGGCGATGAGTTAAAAATAACTCAGCTTCTGCCTGACCTAATTCCAACATTAATTTTGAACCTTGAGATCTCAAGTCTTGGATACGATCCATTTCTTCTTTTGTAAACTTAATTGCGTCTGCCATAACTTTTCCTTTGTTATAAATATATGTTAATCGCCGATAACACGTTCATCGCCGAAAGAAATACGTTTAACACTATATTGTTTTTGTAAATTGGTCGCGCGCAATTCTGACTCTGCTAATAACACGCCCTTAGTTGTTAACGATACTGTTGTACGAATTAACCTATCTTCTCCAATTGCATTAATCGTCTCAGAACTCATTGAAGAAATCATAGTAACAAATTTATATGAAGTGCCCCATGCAAAGCCACTCACTGGTATTAGCGATTCAATAATAGAATTCATTTGTTCTTGATAATCAGTCCATATAAACATTTCATATGTAATATCAACAAATTCAGGCACAGGTATTACATATAATTCACGACGCAATCTAGAATTACGTAATACAGAAAATCTATCATATGCATTATTCGCAGAATATTTATTTTCTAATGTGATACTATTGCGTTCTGCATAATGGCCATTTTGGCGCGATGGATTTCTGTTGACTGCTAACCCTTTTAATGTATCTCGTTCTAACACTTCCGTACGGCGTATAGAAATTAATGGCGCTAATAATTTTGAATCAACATCATACATAAATCCTTTGGATTGGATTTGTGCCCACTTTTCGCCATTAGCATATACAATCGGAACGTCAATAGTTGAGCCGTTCTGCACAACTTTAGGTTGAATGACGGATTGCATAAAATCTATAATAGCATTGTCGTGGTCATATAGCGTTACCGCAGGTGTCTTAACCGTATCATTATCACGGCGAATTTGGTCAGATCTATTAAACTCTTGATCATTTGAAAATGACGATTCTGTTTTATTTAATCTTGGCTTACTCATATGTTACGTGGTATGTTTAAGTTAGGATTAACGCCTGTATGTACTTGTTCTATATTTAATGAACTACGTCTAGTAATATGTGCTTCGCAAATAACAGATACACTATAACCAAACTCGCCGCGCAATCCTTCTGTATATCCGATATCTTTTGATGGATTGCGGCCGGACCAATATTGCCCATCTCGTATATTATCAATTTCAAAGTAATCTTTATCATATTGAATAATATCACCCACTTCCGCTACTAAATTTCTTTCAACTAACGTATCTCGCAGAAAAGCAAACTGTGCTGTACGGTTTAGGTCTATACCAAAATCGTCCGATATTCTTGTTTTATCATCCAATGCAACTAAACAACTTATACGTTGCGGTGCATAATATACTTTAGTATCAGCTTCATTGTATATGTTTGTACGAGACGAATCAAGTTTTAATTTGAAATATCCTATTTCAGTATCAACTTGTTTATTAATAAGTTCTTTGTTAATAGAACGAATTAAACTTGCATCTCTCGCCGATCCATATAATGCCATTATGCGATATAAATTTTAAGTGGTACCTTGTTAATTTGTTGTTGTAACGAATCAGATTCAGCCTGTTTTCTTTCCAATTGTGCTTGCCTAGACATTGAATCAAGTATATCTTTAAGTTCTGTTATTAACGCCTCTTTGGCGGTTTGTCCGGCCGATAAAAGGTCGGATCCATTTAATGTAATTTCTGAGTTAGGAATTGGTAATGCAGAATACTTTCCTCTAATAAATCCTAACATTTCCATTGCCAATGCCAATGTATATCTACGTACCCATTGACGACCGACACTATTAATATTTTTATATATAACATTATTGTACGGTACATTTGAAAAATCGGATATAGTACCAGTAGCTCCTTTTAATGGATTACTTCTATCTGCTTTTTTAATGTACTCAAACCAAATCGTAGTAGGTGCTGATCCAGATGATCCAGATACTGGTATAGGAAATATACGGATTCTATCATTTGATATTTGGAATGAATATGCAGACCTACGTACAATATCATTTAATTCAATTGCTTGCAAACGCAACATGTCTGCATAAACCGGCTGCATTAAAAATGACACGCCAGGCGAATAATTACCAAACCCAAAAGAGTCCAACATTTGTTGCGTACCGATTCCAGAACCAACAAATGGATCAAAAAATCTTGCAAGAGCCGGTGGCGGGTCGTGAAATAAACGTTTGATTTCGATTGCATCTGTACCAGGCGTTCCTGACTCTAATGATACGGTATTACTATCAGTTAAGTCATATACCTGCTGGCCATTAACTATTGATATCGAGCCGGTATAATATGTTACATTTCCTCCGGAGCCTGCTTCAACACCATACTCTTCTGCTAGCTCAATTAATCCTCCTAATGTCGGCGAAACTTTTTTACCTGTCAAATTTGAGCCTGTAGCAGATCCGTATAAATTTAACATATTATCACGGATATTATATGTATTTAATTGAGCGCCATATTCTGAAACAGCTTCTTCGAAACAAGCAAAGAAATTTTTATCTTGAAGTTCTATGTCTACTAAAGGATATCCTAAACGCTTTGCACACCAATCGGCTACAGATTCTACATCGCATGCAAAATCTCTATCACGATCATAAAATCCGAATGGCGTATCTCCGGGAAAGAATGATGATGAGCCAGGCCAAATTGGTACATTAACTGCCATATTATTCCTTTATAATAAATATCAAGTCGTTAGAATACGCCAGCATCGATAGTAGCCAATGATGATGATACATCTTCAAATCCGCCAAGCGTAAATATTGTATTTTGCATATTAACAGTACTACCATTAACTACATATGAACCTGAGTGATAAAATGAGCCTGTCAATGCTATACTAAATAACTCTGGGTCGACGCCATCATATGCAGGACCCGTTCCATCGAGGCGGCGCGCTGTCCATCGGCCGTCCGTTACATCTTGCAAGATGCCGCCTCCGCCCGGGCTAAACGTTTGGTGAAACTCTATCCCGAAACTTTGATTACCTGGCGGCGGGTCAGCTATAAATGTCGGTCCGTTTAAGTATAAAGCTCCTGATATATATGCGCCACGAGATGCTGTTAAATAATTTGTAGTAACGGTTGCTGTACTATTGATATCACTCAGTACTGTCAATGAACTACTAAACGTCGATCCTAAGAAACTTAAAGTTAACGTATCTTGTTCTGCATACTTACTAGCAGGCGTCGCTAGGATTAAACTTCCGATGACGCCTGTGTCATCAATTTGATCTACTCGAGAACGGATAGAAGCAGCAGAACCAGAAAGTTCTGTCGATTTATAGCTAGCACTTTGTATTGCGAAGTTTATCTTACCGGCGATGTCGCCTGGTTGCGCTCCTATTGCTGTCCGTGCACTACGTAAAATAATTTCAGTACCTACGGCCGAATCGGTTGTCGACAACAAATCAAATGTCGATGAAAACTTTTCGCCGGACTGAAAACCTATACCTACTCTAGGTTCTCTGTTAGAACTGCTTAACTGTAAAATCTGTGTTGTGGATTGTCCAGCAAATTTTGAAAATTCTAGCCCTTTATTCGTCACAGATGTAACAAATCCGGTGTTATTAACAAAATCATCATGAGTGTTAAATAACCGTATACTTCCGGAATTAGTTATATTTAAAGAATAAAAATTAGGCATAGTTAACCAATTTATATACACATGTTACATTGAGCTTTGCATTTTCTATATACGATAAAAATGCATTAGTACTAGTATTTGACGATAATAAAAGACGTAATGATACATATCCCGACGGTATACCGGCGGACCCGGTGACTATAGATAATATTATCGGACTTTGGCCGCCGGCGATTTGTGGAGTATCTTCTTCATCACCTACATAAGGATAGCCGGTCGGATTAAATTGATTAGTTGCTTGATATTGTTCAATTGCCCCTGAAAAATTAACACCGTTTGCAAATATCCACCCTTCAAAACTTTGTTCTAATGGAAATCCAGCTCCTATAGTAAATGTATATTGACCTGACTCAAATGGCCAAGCTTCATAACTAACTTCTATTGGATATTGAGTTATTGCAGCTATATTCGACGTACTACGTAATATAGAACTAGATACCGGTTCTGTTTCATCTGGTATAACATTAATAATTAAGTCCAAGTCTAATGCACTAGAAGTGCTAAATTTAAATAACGAAAATTTAGTCCAGTCAGGAGAAGCTTGGTCTGATGGCATTGATCCAGTAACAAAAAATACACCTTGAGTATACATTTGGCCTGCGGGCACTTCTATTAAATGATAAGATGCCGTTGAATACTGTTTACCTGTAATATTGAAGCTTTCTGTAACCGTTAATGCACTCGCAGATAAATGACCTACTTTAAGAGTATTTTGAGCTGCATTATATGCAAGTCCCGAATCATCTCGTTGTAGCAACTTATATCCATTCGATTCTGTACTAGGGTCTATTGTTACTATGTTTGCATATGAGTCGAAATTAGCATTATTAACGAATATTCGATCTGCAGCGGATGATGTTGCAGCTATAATAGAAGATGTCGGAACGGGAGTTGCAACTCCATCGCTATCACCAACCCATGTATACCCGGCCGGTATGTTAGGCACGTCATTTGATCTACCAGAACCATAAATAAGAATTGATCCATTACTAGCATCGGACTTTATTATAATACCAATATTTTGAATTAAATTTGATCCTGAGGGTTTAAAAGGAGTATATCCTCCCGTTTCACCCACATACACCACATCACCTGGTGTAAAACCATTAGATGTGTCTATACCATTTAAATAACCAGTTAGTATTGCCCTACCTGTTTCATCAGCATCTATATCTTCGGCTAACACATAAGTTGCTGGCATAGTTAGTGCATTAGAAGCAGAAGCAGCTATTACTTCTGAGGTATTTCCTGTTGTTCCAGTTGCATGTACAGGGGTTCCTTTAAGTAAAGTATTACTACCAACGTTTTTAACATTAAAAAAAGATGTGTTTGGTTGTAGTGTTAGATTACCTTCCCCATCTGTCATTAATATATTACCATCATCTCCATCAGTAGTAGGATATGTTATATCAGATACTTTTAATGTATTAGTCTTAATAATCGATGCAGATACTTGCAGTGCATCAACGAGTCCCGTAAATGTTGCAGTACCAGTCTTGTAATTATCTATATATAACCCGCTTCCGCTAATCGTACCTGATATAAATAAAGATGCTGAATTTAAATAATGCGGATGTTCGTTTTGTGTATGGAAGTAGAAACTACTGGATGCATCGCGTATTTCAAACAATGTTTGATTACGCGCATTTTCCATATCACCTGCTTGGAGTAAATAATAGTCACCTTCTTTTAACGAAATGAATGATCTACCTAAATCTGTTGTATGAAGGAATGTACCATTAAGAGATAATGTCGTGCCATTAAATGATAAATTTTGTTCAGCATTTAAAGTTCCATTGCCTTTGGCTGTAATGATTCTATCATTAGCATCATTATCAATTGTTATGCTAGCATTGCCGCCATACGATCCGGTATAGAAAAACTGACCTGTTGCAGTATTATAAACAACTGTATTATAGTTACTAGAATCTTCTGTTAAGTTTGCATAAAAATTACCACTTACACTTATATCAGCCGAAGCCGTAATACTGCCGGCCGATATATTTGATATATTAAATTGTTTTTCAAAAGGGTTGAATCTAAATGTTGTCGTACTTTTATATAAATTACCATTGTCGTCGCTAAATGGTATATACAAAAATCCATCAGTGCTGTCATTATTTGTAACTATAACTCGTTTGGATATTGTTGCATATGAAGCAGTACCCACAAAGTTAGGAGCATATATATCGCCAGAAGACAATATGCCAGAACTTGCCGTTACATTATTTAATATTGCATCTGACCCAGATACAATGACCTTTTTCCAATTTGGCATCTTTCTTTTTCCTAACTACGGTTGGTTACTATAAAAGCCCACTTCCGACTCGCGCCGGCCAATAATTAGATCAATCAGAATTATTTGTTCGTCATGTCTTCTTTTTGTTTTACTGCTTCATACTCCTGTTGTAATTTATAAGTTATTGTTATTACGTTATTTAACATATATCCTTTAAAATCCATATCTGCTAATATCCGTAATAAAAATTCTATTTCTTCCGATGTTAATGGATGGTGGTGTTCCGTACCTCCTATACGAAAATTGCCGTTAACTTTGAGACCCATTGTTCATAACCTAATTAGTCTTGAGTTGTTCTTATGTAAATATCACCATTAGTACTATTAATATAAATTTCTCCATATCCATACTTTACATCTGCATCATCCGGTGCTCCGGCGGCGGCTGCGGTCGTTACAACATATGATCTAGTTATATTTGAGTTGGCAGATAGATCAGCGTCACCTTGTGCCATATGTTTTGCAACCGCCCAACGTTGATCACCTTTATCATGATATAATGCTGAGCCTGAACTATCTGCAGAACCAGATTGGACAAATATACCAGCATCGACATTAGCAGTTGTTGACCCCGATGCTAAATATATAAATGCATCTTTAACATCTAAATTAGTTGTACTAATGGATGTCAAATCTCCATTAACGGTTAAATCACCATCAACGGTTAAATTACCGGTAACATCAATGTTTGCAAATTCAACATCCGAATCGGTATTTACTGCCTGACCGACATTACCTTCTAATGTTGTTACTCTAGTACTAAATGAACCTGAATCCGTTTGGAGGCTTGATATGTCAGATTGATTAGTACTAATATTTGATTCGTTAGTAGTAACACGTGTACTAAACGAAGCAGAATCTGTCTGAAGATTTGTAATATCCGTCTCATTAGTAGTTACTCTAGTACTAAATGATGCAGAATCTGATTGAAGATTGGATATATCGGTTTGATTAGTACTAATATCAGTTTCATTGGCAGTTACTCTAGTACTAAACGAACCTGAATCAGTTTGAAGATTTGAAATATCGGTTTGATTAGTACTAATATTTGATTCGTTAGTAGTTACTCTAGTACTAAATGAGCCTGAAGCGCTTTCTAGATCGGTTGCTCTCGTTGCAATAGATGATGAAAACTCAGCACTAGTCTGCCCATTTCCGTAATCAACCGAACCGCCTAATGTTCCATCGGCGATTTGACTTCCTAATGTACGTCCTATGTATTGGTAGACCGATGCATATACCCAACGGCCGGCCGTTCTGGCTGTGTTAAATGCAACTACACCTGTCTTATAATCAAATACGTAATCAGCCGATGATATTTCGTCGCCGCCTGATAATGATGCTGGGTCGGAATTTGTCGACTCAAATAATCGCACAACATATCCCGGGGCGCCGGCCTGACTACCTTCCGCATCATTAATTGAATCTGATGCATTTTCTGCACTAATATATTTAGGAGAAACAAAATTTGTTAACTGATCACTGACAATTAATGAAGTTCCGCCGGTTGTATCGGTATCCGTATCGGTTGGTTCAGATGTAGTAAAAAAGTATGTATCTCGTCCAGTGCCGGTATTTGCCGGTTTTAATTTATGACGATACCAATACTTTAAAATAGGAAGATCATCAGCACTACCAGGCGTTATTGACGTATCTAAATTACTAGCAGAAACAATAAGTCCGGATTGCGATGAACCAGAAAATGGTATGCCGGCCGATGAGGTCGGTATATATCTAACATCTGAAAAGACTTCATTTGCGTTAACGTCAAGTACGCTAGTATATGCTTCTTGAGTATCTGTTACTTTATCAGTTGTATATCTTCTGTTTTGAAGTTTTCTATTTGAAAATGATGAGCTTACAAATGCCATTTATTAATCCTCTTGTATATTATGATCCAGATACCGAAATTTGTCGCAATGTATCATTTGGTGCGCCTTTATATCTAACTACAATGTATATTTCTGAATAATCCGTTCCACTATTACTAATTACTTGGCCTGCAGGAGCATTAAGTGCTAATGTAATTGTATTTGTACCTGTTGACCTACTCGACCATAACTTTTTAATATCTACTGTTTCATTAAACGGATTAATGCCGGCGGTGCCGGCACCTTGGTTATCTAATGATGGGTCAAAAGTTCCAGTACCAGATACGTCGAATATTCTAGGGTTGCCGGCATCATCTAATTGTTTACTAAATATCACGCCGATCGAATACTTGTTAGTAGTTGTACTATCCCATGCAACTAAATCACCAAAATCACTATCGCCATTTGTAGTAATAGTCAAGCTACTATAGCTTGCGCCGGAGCCTAAACCAAAATCAAACTTTTGCATTGCCCATTTGTAATGGCCATTGCTATAACTACCGGTAGGATACCAATATCCATAACCACCATCGGTATTAACACCTGTCGATCCGGCACCATGTTCTGGATTGACAAGCCATCCATATGTATCACCAGCTTTATATTGTAAATCACCGTCAGCACCTAACGTTAATCTATCTTCCGGATCCCATGTTGATGCAACTGCTTGATCAATCGTATTTCCTTGAATCTGTAAACGATTTGTTTCGGCCCTAAATCTAGTAGCGGTTTCCGATTCACCTTGGCTAATTCCCGGTGTTGAATTATATATCCAATACAACAATGAGCCCGATGCGGCTGGTTGACCGAATGTTCCGGCGGTATGGAACAATCTATCGAGTGTATATGCATTAGTCGCATTACCGGTATTCCATGGGAGGTATCGGCCACGAACTGTAAAGTATGTATATGCATCAGTCGGGTACCGTTCGACGGCATTTGTATGATCAACGTTGTACGTAACATCGTTATTTAACGTGCCGATGGCATACGTATCGTTAGTACCAATTGAAGCTGTATACTGAACATCTGGTACTAGTGGTAAACTACCTTGGCCGAGGGCAGAGCCTAAACTTGTCACGACCTGGCTACCTACTTGTAGTTGCCCGCTGTTTACAATAACTTTATACCCGGCATCCGATGATGATATTGCAAAGGGCGCACTCTTTGTTGTATCTACATATGCCAACGTAGTATCAGATGTAGTCGAATAAAATAATGGAGCAAATATATGGGGTATTCGTATAGCACCACCGTTAAGGTAACTCGCGCCGTTTAAATATGGAGCACCTGATAAACTACGAGATTCAGCTGCCGTTTGAGTGGCTATAAGTAACTCATTAGTTGCTGTGCCGGTGGCGTTTTGCGATTGAATTGATGTAATATCTGCTTTAGTTAATGGTGTATAAAATCTAGTGCTTGTTGCAAATCCTGTTTGGAGCGACCCACCAATTAATTCAGATTCTGTAGCATTTGACTTGGATGCAAATCCAAGCTTATAATCGTACCAACGATAATATCCGCTGGATGATATTGCATTGTTATTAGATGCAACGCTAATACCAGAGTAATTAGTACCATCTGTCCATTTACGAGCATCTAACGATGTTATTTGTCCATATTTAGCTTCTTGATACTGTGCCGGTATAACGGTCGGTGTTCCAGTTGCAATATTTCTTACATATAACGGGGCAGTGTCGGCTGTAGAAGTAGCATATACATAAGAGTGAGTCGTATATGTTCCGGTCGACTCATTTGGGTCTGTTACAGACTGGTTATCGCTAAAGCTTTGCGTTGCCTTGCCTATAAATGTAACACCTTCTCCTGCGCCGCCGGCATCAAAATAATCTGACGGATTTGATACCCATAACGGCCTTCGTGTAAATGTAGTTTTTTGATATACAGTAGTCACTTCATCAAATAAAGGATTACCTTCGCCAGAACAAAACCCTTTGGCGAGTAAATAATTTACTGGTGCAATTCTTGGAAATGTAATTGAGGCGGCTGTTGCCGGCACATATGCATTAGTCCAATCCGATGTATCATCTGCCGCGCTGTCATTTAGATATGAGACTGTTGTCGTACTCCATGGCGTTGCATTTGGTGACGGTGATGTAACTAATGCGTTCAACTCATTGGACGCACTAATCACACCGACAATCGTACGAAGAATTTGAGATACATCTGTATTAGAATCGTAAGAATTAAATATAGTATTATCTAAATTAGATTGCCATGATAATGAATTTGGGTGGCCGACGTTATGATTTGCAAAATATGCAGATTCGCTTACTATAAATGCATACTTAGAATTTGCATTTGATGCCGGTAGTTGTTTTAGTGCATTATCCGTTGGCGATGTCTTTAAAGACGATCCGGATACTACTAATGTCTCATCCGCTGCATAATAGTCGCCGCCGTCTTTACTTACAAATATTCCTCCGCCGCCGCCGGCGCCTGATGATGTTATAAAAAGTCGTTTACTATTTTCATCATAAATAACTACTTTTGCAGTGCCACTGCTATCCTCAGTTAACTCAGCATATAATGAACCGGTTACCGATAATTTGCCCGATACACTTAAATCCGCTAATTCGGCATTTGATCCTGAAACAATTATTTTACGCCATGTAGTTGCCATATGGGTTCCTCTCTATCAGTTTTATTTCTTATAAATATGTTAACTCGTTTGTTTACTTACATAATACTCATCATCGGTGTTGTTATAATATAAACCACCGTCTACCGGTAATGGAACGGAATTAAATTTTCCAAGTTGTAGTACACCCTCGCCATTAACACGTAATGCTGCAAAACTCTCTGATCTAATTAAAAAGAAATCATTCGTTGTACGAGAACCGGAGTTTATAAATACACCCTTTGCATACACATAGTCACTTGAACTTATTGCCTGGCTAGCTGTTATAGAGCCGGATGCATATAAATCGGCTAACTCAACAGATCCAGATGCAGAAAACGTTCCTGTCTCACCTTGAGGTCCGACTGGACCTACTGGTCCTTGAGGTCCGAATGTAGTAACTTCGACTACATTAGTAGTCTGTTGAGTAACAATTATCGTCTCGCCATCACTAGTAGCAATGTTAATACTCGGGGACGATTCATTTATTGTAACTTGGGATTCATCTGGGTTTACATATACATTCTGAGACATTAGCTACTTGTGGTTACTTCTTTTGAAAGTTTTACTCTACCCTCTAATAATCGTGTTACATAAGGATATGTACTACCTGAAACTAATTCTATATCATAATAACCCTCGGAAAATGTTAATTGAGATGATGAATAAGCAGAAATAAACACGCCAATGGAACCACTTGAGGGCGGATTCGTACCGGACGAGCCGCTCATATTTAATCCAGTACCGTCATTGGCTAATGTACTAGATAATGATATATATGTTTGGTTGCCGCCTTTAGCATTTTTAATCTGCATTCTAGCTGTGTATTTTGTTAAATCGACAACATCGCCGTTAGAATCTTTATACGTTAGTTCAAAATCTACCGTAGCGCCTTGTTCAATAGTAAAATTATACCAGCCTGCAGCCATCTCTTTTCCTTTTTAATAAATATGACGTTTAGTTATATCCATTAAGTAAATCTAACAATTCGTCTATTGCTTCATGGCGGTGATTATCTTTAAGAACTATTTTCGATACATAATCAGAATCTTTAATTTTTGCTAAATCATGTACGGCTGAGTAATTTTTATCACGCAAATCTATTTGTTGCGAATCGCCCGTAAATATCATTTTCGAGTCTTTTCCGATTCGTCCAATTGCCATGGCTAATTGTGATTTAGTTAAATTTTGAAATTCGTCGACTATTACAACAGCATTGTCAAATGTTCTACCTCTAAAATGAGCTAATGACACTAATTCAATCGCTTCTGATTGCTCTAATTTTTCTAGAATATCTGGCTTATTATAAACCTTTCTCATATTAGAACGAATTGGTACTAACCATGGTTCCATTTTTTCTCGTTCTGATCCGGGTAAGAATCCGTTATCTTCGGTAGATACTGTAGGCCTTGTTATTATAATTTTATTACACTGACGTTTAAAGTACATGTCCAATGCTACTTGAACAGCTAATAATGTTTTTCCCGAACCTGCCTTGCCTAATATAAAATTATATGGACATTCTAAAATTTCTGCTTTAGCAGCTTTCTGCTCTTCTGATAATACTATAGAAAACCTAACTGGACCTTTTGGCGGGGCTTTCTCGATATTTTGCTTTGCCATGTAACTCCTATTTTATATAAATATGTAAAAAAGGGAGACCGAAGCCTCCCTTTCCTAGTTATATTCTAATTCTATAAATTAGACTACGTTCAAGTGACCGACGTAGACCTTACCATAGAATTCAGGACGTACCATCTTCTTGGCATAACGAGTCATCACACCCTTTCTTGGAGTGAAGTTAGATGGATCGTATACCAATGGCGTCATGATAAGCGGAATGTATGGAGCATAAACAGCACCAGTTTCGAGGAACTGTGATCCTCTGTAACCCATTAAGATTGTATTTTCAGTCATATATGGGTTCTTGTAAACTTGGAATCTGCTGTTGATAGCACCTACTTTCTGCACGCCCATTGCAAATTGCGTCTTATTACCGTCGGTATCAGCAGCATATCCAGGAATAGATTCGAGGATAGTTGCAACAGCCGGAGAACATACTAAGAAGTTTGCTCCGCCTCTCAACGTCAATTGGTGAATCTTATTGCTTACCTTTTGGATCTTAGTTCCTAAAGTTTGGAACCAAGTACCTTGGTTGTAAGCTTGAGCAGTTGCATTACCTTGAGTAAAGGTGTTGGTAGTAGTATCAAACTCATATCCAACTTTTGCAGACCAACGCTCAGTTGTTTGAGCATTCTGAATCAACATGTCTAAAAGTTCCAAGTCAATTTCTTGAGAAACGTACTCAGACAACATGCTAGTCAACTCAGCCTCAGCGTCAATGCTGTGGTAAGCGTTCAAGTCTTGAGCAAACTCAGGAGACCAAACAGCTTTCAACTTACGAGTCTTAGCAACAATTGCCTCACTTCTCATTTCCAAATTGATTTCTGGAATATCGAGGATCGTTGAATCAGTTAAGTTACCGCCAGTTGTATCTTCAAAATCGCCTCTAGAATTGTCTGCAGGCTGCTTGTGATAAGCAACGACAACTGCATCCGCACCTGTTACAACAGGAGTTGAAGCAGTTTGAGCTAAGAAGTAGATGTGCGTTGAATCTTGACGAGTAAATTCAGGAACGATATTAGTAATACCAGAACCTGACAAGTTAAATGCTCTAATACCATTAGTATCTGGAGCAGTTAAATCTGCCTTGGTAACACGAACAACTTGGTATGCTCTAGTATTAGCAGCTGCACTAGCAGAAAACTCTGCATTAAAGTTAGTGAACTTGTCTAATTGCAATCCAGTCAATGCAGCACCGCCTTCAGTAAAGGTAGCAGTAAATGGATCATATGAACCAGTGCTTACTGCAACAATTTCAGTAGCATCATTGATTGTATATCCAAATCGACCTGCACCATATAAACCTTCAGAAGGAGCAGCTCCTCCAGCAGCAGATGTACCTAAGTCACCTGCATCGGTAATACCAAATACAGAATCGGCTTGAGATGTTCTACCTTGGCTAGTTAAGAAGTCATTACCTGTTGAGCCATTGAAACCGTTAGTTCCTTGAGCAGTACCATACTTGAAGTCCAAGTAGAATACGAGTCCGGAAGGAAGGTTCATAGGTTGAACTGATACGAAATCTTTTGCAGCAATTTCAGCAAAAATTCTACGTACTAATGGAAGAGCAACACCCGCCCATTGTTCATCGCTTGCACCAGTACCAGTATTGTTAACTTCTGATACGAGTTGCTTGGCCTGGTTTTCTAAAAGGACGGCCATTCCTTTTCTGTCTACCTCAGAAGCAATACCTTCCAAAAGACCGGTCTTTTCCCACTTCTTTTCTAATTGAAGTGAAGCCGCATTTTGGTTAGCCATTGCATCGGTAGGTAATAATGAGCTTACGTTCATTTTAATAATCTCCGTGATTAAATGTTAGCTAATTTTTTCCAGCGAGCAGCTAAATCATTACCTTCATTGATCACCTGCTTAGATGGTCTTGTAGAAGGCGTTGGCTTAGATGCATAGCTTTCTTTAATTTGTCTTTTAGCTTTAGTCGTAATAAACGATTCAGCTAATGTGCTGTAAACTAACTTTACTTCACGCAACGTACGTGCGCGATCGAAATTTTCAATAACTTTAACCTTTTGGTTTTCGTTCAATGAATAATTTCTAAACAACTTGTTAGAGAACAACAACTTTGCATTAAGAAGATTTACTTCGTTAATTTTAGACTTTAAGAATTTGATGACTTGATAAGCTTCTTCCAATTCTTCGGCCTTATCTTCAGCTTCCGCTACTGGCTCCTCTTCCTCTCCGTCCTCTTCACGCAATGCTTTGATAATTTCGTCGATTGAAACTTCTTCATCATCACCTTCGGATACAGTCTCTTCTTCTTCACCTTCGCCTTCAGAAACAGGCTCATCGTCTTCACCCTCGCCTTCGGCAACAGGTTCTTCGTCAGCTTCCATTTCTCCTTCAAGCTCTCTGATGATTTCTTCTAAGTCCATATCATCTTCTTCCTCGAGGTCCATATCTTCCTCTTCTTCCATAGTGTCTTCATACTCGCCTTCATCCATAGGTATATCCTCTTCTTCCTCAACCGGAGCTTCGGGAGCAGGTTCAGCGACTGGCTCTGCAGCTGGCTCAGCAACTACATCGTCGTCCTCTTCTTCTAACTCTTCTTCTTCGGCTAATTTAGCAGATAACATGCTTTGGAGTCTGGGAGTGAAGGCCTCTTCTAATGCAATTTTTGCATTTGCCATTGCAGTTTCACGCACAGCTTTTGCGTCGGCAATGGCCTCCTTTAAAAGGTCATTCATTTTTGTCTCCTAATATTTGATTGGGGAACTGAGATTATTTTTAATCTCAATATTAAAGTAATTAATATTTCAGGGACTACGTTTTCATACGTAGTATCAATTGTCAATTATAATTATACACAATGCAAGAAAACCACTCATTTATATAGTAAAAAAGACGCCCGAAGGCGCCTTTCTTATTTTTATCGTAATATGATTATTTACGTTTACGACTTACTTTTGCTTTAACCTCATCAACTTTTTCTTTGACATTTTCTACAACATCTTCGACGGCTTCAACAGTCTTTTTATCGATCACAGACCATACACCACCAACTAATGTCATAATTGCACCGAATAATTCAGTGTACAATGATTCGTCGATAACTCCTTGAGTTATTAACACACCACCTAAGAATGTCAAGGTGTGTCTAAGAATGCCCATTACTTTTGCTTGGTTCATATCTATTTCTCCTTTAATTTTGTTCTGATTGAATTTTTGCTATATATCTAGCTTTCTTTTTAGCAATACGTCTAGTCACTGATGGCTTTTCGTATTGCATTCTATTTTTTAATGCCGTTATTATGCCGGCATCTTTAACTTGCTTTTTCCAGTCTCGCAGTGCACGTTCAATATTTGATTTGCGATCTTTTCCGGAAGTTAACCGGACGCCGATGCCGGCGCCAGGTAAAATAGCTTGATGCTTCTTGTACTGTTTTGAATTCATTTATAACTAGTTTAGTTTATACTATAAATATAATAACGTTTTTTCAAAGTACAAAAAAAATGTTTATTATTTAATGCGGTTTGATTTTGTAGCCGTCATATGATCATGAAAGCCAGGACCTTGATCATTTACACCTGCTGTATATTGGTCTTCTTGTAATGCATCGCCAGCCTCGCCATCATCTACACCGGCAGTATACTGATCTTCACTAATTGCACTATTCATGTCATAATAACGATTTAAAATTGAACCCATATCTTCATATGCAGATTCTAATCGCTGCTGTAAGCCTGACATTTCTTTTGCAGTCTTTTCAAAGACTTTATATGCCTCATTCATCTGCTTCATATGTCGTGACACCGTTACATTATCAAACCAATGTTCTGACTCATCTAATGTTAATTTTTCAGCTTGCTCAACGATGCCGCCTAATGTCTTAGACAATTCAACTAATGTATTTTCTCTATACACTTGTTTGCCAAGATCTTGATAGTTTGAAACTGTTTCTAGAAACGACTTACGTTCGTTTTTAGACATTTTTTGGTCTTCTTCTTCGCCCAAATACTTTTCATTAAGAATATGTTTTAAAAGTTGTGATTCCCACTTGCTCATAACGATCCTTTTATTCCTTTAATCGGCCGCTCTATTCGTTTTAAATTTTTTAATGCGGCTGATAAATAACGGCTTAATACTGCTTTAGCTGTACGGTATTCTATACTACCGGTTGTTTCTTCGGCATCGGTCAATGCATTCATTAATTCATCATCGATAGCTTCTAACTCTTGAACAATATTGGATATACGGTTAAGTATGTCTTCTTTATCAATGATACCAGTTGGCTCAGCGGCTGGATCAGTTGATGGATTCATTGGAATGTCATCCACTTCAGTTAGACGGCGATGTTGTTTAACTAAACCAATTAGCTTAATCATTAGACCGCATCCTCATATCTGTTAGGCTGCTTACCATACTGTACAGGTCCGTATTTACTAGCGACACCAACATTACCAGCACCTGTTTCGAATGCAAGTAAATCTACCAATTCACCCGTTCCACGTTTTCCGATTGGATTCGTTGGCCCGTACTTAGATGTTTTATCTACTAATGCCATTATAAATTCCTTTTTAATAAATATGAAGCATTTATCGTTTACCACCGTGATATTCTACAGCATGGCCCTCTTCAATCAATTGTTTATTTACGTTAATTAATGTCAATGACGAAGGACCGTCAATCGGCGATAATGAGGTGACAAAGACAGAAGCTAACGCCCTTCCAAATTTACCTATACCAGATACCTTCAGCACACACTTGTTATTGTTTAAATTAAGTATTTCTTCTAAACGAGCCGCGGCAGCTTTTCCTCTAGCCTTTTCTTCTAAATCACGTGTTCTAGATTCCGGTGTATTAATTCCTTCCATCCTTACGCGTATTTTTTTCCATGTACGAAAGCCTAAATCTATCGTACAATCAATAGTATCACCGTCGATGACTCTATCAACTATTGCATTATATTCATACATCACTTTTCCTTATCTGTAGCATACTTGACTCCCATAATAGTACCTACAATACTAAATGAATTTGTCAAAAGTATACCAAATAAATTAGACCATGTCGATTCTATGATTTTAGAATCAAAACCTTGCGACATTACATAAACATATAATGCCGTTGTTAATAACCCAACGCCAATAATAACATATAATGCACTACGTACAATCGTTCCTATTAACTCAAACTGTGTACGTTTTTGCAAAATATCTAAATCATTTACTGCTTGGTCTCGCAATTGTTCTGCTTGACGTCGTAACTCATTCGCTTCTTCTTCAGATCGTTTTGTCTCGTCTAATGCCGATTGCAGTTCAGTCATTAAATTTGAATTCTTCTTTGCAGCTGCTTCAAGCTCTTTATTTTGTTGCTGCACTTCTTTTGCAACTTCCATTCGTTTTCTACGAGCTGCAACATCTTTTTCTTTACATAATGTAAGGTAGTCTTCGAACTCTGTATCACCTTTTGGTGCTTTTAAAATTTTTAAGAAACTTCCTTCTACGTAGATTTTTTTCTTTTTAGCAACCTCGAGTAGAACATTCCTAGTATGTTCTGTTATTTCAATCATTATCTATATACTTTAAATGGAGCTGTTTTATTAACATATCCATTATAATCTTCCATAAACGACTCTAACCTAGGTTCTATATCATCGGACTTAATAATCCAAAATTGAGCTCCTACTGCTTTTGCTTTGGCAATTTCTTCTTCGTCTTCAGATGATGAAATAATACCAATTACACAACCATTACCATAGTCAGTATTTATTTTTCTAATAGTTTCGATTCCGTCCATAGAAGAACCAATAATATTTAAGTCTACAAACACACATTCGGGTCGTTCGTGATTCGGATCGTCCGGAAACCATTCTTTGAATTTTTTATCTGCTTCATCCGAGCTATCTAATGCTTCTATCGACAATGCCATATCTAACAATGAACATGCATCCTCAAAGACAAGATGAAATAAATTTTCATCATCTATTAACATTAATGTATTAATCATATTTTTACCGTTATCTTAGTTCCAACATCTAATTTATTTGAAATAATTTCAAAACCATGCTCCTTTAAGATTTCAATACATATGTTTAACCCTAAACCCGTACCTTCTTCTTTCTGGCCTTCTTTTCTCTGATATGGCTTAGACAGTACCTCAAACTCTTCTTGAGACATGCCGCGGCCATTATCTTCTATACATAAATATTGTTGACCTTGTTTAAACTCTGAATATATTTTTACGTACTTTGTTTTAGAATCATTATACTTTAACCCATTTCGTATTAGATTATCTAATGCCGTACAAAACAAAGCTTCATTGACATGCAAATCTTTAGGCAGATTATCATCTAATATTACTTGATTCTTATACGCCGTTAAACGTAAATAGTCTTCTAATATAAATTTTATATCACATGCTTGTTTAGACATTTGGGCGTTATGCTTAACTAGATTAGTAAACTCATACACGCCAGCGTATACTTTTTGAGCATGATGTAATCCATCTTGAATTAATTGTAATGGTGCTTGTATACGTAACTTTTTAATTTGTTCATCATTCAATCTACGTTTTAATGATTTAATGCCCCGGGGTAAATACGTATTAATACCAGAATGCATATCATGTCTAATAATCTTTGCGGCATGTTCTAAATAAACATCTTTTTGTTTAATAGCTTCTAATGTATTAACTAGTTCAGTTACATCTTGCCGGACAGATGTAAACCCTCTAAGCTTATCCTTTTCATCGAAATGAGCTATGATCCAAGAATTAACGATATAATGTTTGCCATGTTTATCGACGTTAGTAACAAACTTATTCCAGATTTGTTTATCTCGCAAGACAGTTTTGTACATATCTACCCAAAACTGTTTATCTTGTACACCTGAGTTTAATAGAACGTGATCTTGTCCTATTAACTCTTCACGTGAATACTTTGATATTTCAACAAATTTATCATTTACATATGTAATTTTGCCTCGCGCATCTGCTTTAGATACTAAACAAGATTCATTTAATAATGATTCTAAATCAGCTTTAACGGCTACTTCTTTTTTAGCTTTTGAAAGAAATTCAGAAACGACGGTAAAAAAAGGTGGCATAAATAAAATAACTGACAAATATTCATACCAATTTGTAAATTCTGAATAATCAAACACTTCCATCAATAATAATGTCTTAACTACAAAGAAGCTAAGCATTATTAGCGTAGCGCACACTAAACAAATTTTAGAGCGTAATGATATGTTTAAAAAATTTAATGACATTAAAGTTTGCTCTTCTGCAGGCCTATTTTTTCAAATAACCATTTAGAAGGGCAAAACTTAGTCCATACTCCAACTTGAAGCATTGTTATTACAAATAATACTATCCACCAATTTTTTAAACTAAAGCCAATTAATAACACAATTGACATGAGCAAATATACTGCTCTAACCGAAGTCCAATTTTTCATTTTCTAATACCTTTATGATTGTCAATTTTATCTAAGATTTGATTTAACAAATCCATTTTAATAAAACCAGCCATTGAGGCATTTTTAAGAGCGCTTATAATTTGAAATAGTAAAAATGGAATTATAATAGTTTCTGATAACCATCCGGCACCTACAAATCCTTGTTCTACCGCTAGAATAGCTCCTAAGATAATCCACCATACTGCTAATGTTCGAAGTACACTAAGGGCTTTAAAAGTTTTAAATCCTTCTCTTTTTGTACCAGCAATAATTCCAAAAAAGCCATCTAATAAAACGACACATGCTATACCTAAAAACTGTTCAACATTATCTAATGTCAAGTTTAAAAAATATGAACATAAAAAACTTAATGTCGATGTAAGGCCTATTATAATAGTTGTAGATTTAGTCATCACATATAAGAGTTAAAAGTAAAAAATGCTACCTTTAATCTAATCCAAAATCTTTTATACCATGGTAGTACTTTAAATTCTGGTAAATCAAAAAGATCTTCCGGTAGTAGGTTCATAGATTTTTCTCGTTTTTCTGTTATCTAATAATAACGAATCCATTATTTCGATTTGACTCTGTAACTCTTGTATATAATTTAATAATTGTTTATTTTCATTTTTTAATTGGAATATTGTAGGTGTACATTCTGTAGTACATATATGTTGCCTATGTTGCAATTCTTCACGTAAATTTACTATACTCGCATGTTGCGTTTTTTGTATAGAACCTAATTGATTTATTAAACTATCACGAAAACTTATTGAAGACCGCAATGAATCTATTATAGCCTCTTCGCTAGTCACAGTAGTACGTAATCTAATTATAGTATTTTGTGTACGGCGTTCTTCTTCCATCTGTTTAGCCATTACCTCGTCTGCCATAGCTAATGTAGCATCTATACTAGACAATCCTTCCCATTGGTTTTTAGTTTGGATCGAATCAACTATCTCTGGCTCCGTGCTGAAATATTGAGGCGATTCGAGTTGCTCACTACATCCTATTAATATAAGTGCACTAGCTATTATTAATTGTCTTGTCCTAAACATTTGAGTAACTTATCATTTATTTGGTCTAACTTATCCTCATAACGGACTACTGTTTCTTCTAATGACTCAATTCGCTCTTTATGGTCATTAATGCGCTGTGTACATGTTCGGTCTAAGTTAGTTAACTGTGCTTCATGTACTTTAATCATATCGACATACAAATACCCTATAACGCCTAAAGCAACAAATGCAATTGCCGAGACAGGATTTTTTGTAAATTGATCAAACGATATTGGTAATTTCATCAAAACTCTCTAATGATATCAGTAATTATACGATCAACTGTTCCATACATATTGTTCGTAACTTTATTTACTGATTCATTAACCGGCGACAAAAATGCGCCATGAGTAGATGGATTTGATACAAAATCAAAAGCAATTAATTCAAAGTCAGGTTGCACTTCTAATGTATTTTCGCCCTCTTTCATTACTTCTTTAACAGACCCCATACCGCGAGATGAAATGCCTAAACGAATACCAGACTTAAATAACTCTTTAAGAATATTTCCTGAAGGCGTCGATAATACCTCAACCTTTCCTACAAGGTCATTTCCTGCCCACGCCATTTCTAAAACATTATGAGAAACATTATTAAGATTAACAACGGATGAATCGGGATGATCTAATTCTCCTAATGCACGCTTTTCTGCAATAAATGAGTCAGAATATTTTTTTGCTTCACGTACTAATGTTTCTCTAGGATAAATACGTCCATTCTGATTCTTAGCCTCAGCCCGTTGCAATACGCCAGATACAATTAAACGGCCATTGTTTTGAGTCATTGACTCATTTATTTGCTGAGGTGATACTTCAAATAATGTATAATCGACTAATAATGTTTTAGACATTGTTTATTCCTTATTTTCTGGGCAATGTTGAATAAGGCGCAACCGCTCCATCAAATACCTGCATACCTTGCGCATAATAATATGTATCTAAACCATTAACGGGCGTTGCTACAGATGCAGTATCTGATAAGTTAGTTGCATTAGTGCCGGCTGTTAATGATATATCCGGAACACCTGCATTATATTCTCTTGTAATAGTTAATACATTATCTGTTACCGAACCTGATATTATATCTGATGGCGCAAATGTATTTGTAAAGCCAGCTACGACTGCGGATGCACCTTGATTATTTATTGCATCTCTAAACGATTCTAATATTGAACCCGTAACAATACCACTCACGCCATCAACAGATGCGGTAATGACGCATGCTGCGCCGCCGGTATTTGAAAATGTTTCTGCAGACCCTGTCGTTATAAAACATCTAATTTGTTTAACACTATCAGCATGATCTAATGAATAATCTACAGTGTTATTATATGCATATACATCAAAGAATGTCCCATGGATTGCATCTTCAAATCCGTCTGTCAATCCATCTGCTAACGTAAACGTAGACGTTTCTTTAGAATATCCTGTAATAAATTGAGTAGAACTGCCATCACTATTAATTGAGTTATTAACGGATTGACCAGGTTCCATTGTTTCATTTATTTGATTTGGATAATTCCATTGCATATAATTTACTTCACGCATATACTGTTGACGCACATATTCTATACCTTTCGATTCAATTAAAGATTGAATTTCGGGGCGACGCGAATAGTCTGTCCACGTCTGATAATATCTCATTACTTTGTTCATTTTGACAATTCTCTTAATCTATTTGATATACGCGTCATGCGTTCATTTATTTTTGCAAATCGGCTACCGGTAGTTTTCCAAAAGTGAGATGAATCAACGCCCATTTCTTGCTTCAACCGTAAGTTGTTATTAACAATTTTTTCCATTTCTGCTAACATACGGTTTACTTCGGCAATGCCTCTATTTACTTTTTGTTGCGGCGTTGATTTAGGATCTTTTTTAAAGTCCGAATATGTTACTGCCTCATCAATTGATTTAATCCCATATACATCACGCATCATACGCTTATAAGCACTTTCCTGTACTTTTTTATAACCAACAACTTCAGCATTATCCTTTTCATCCTCTTTCTTACCAAATGCATATGGCGTTTTAATATCGCCAGGCACGGCCGCTGTCGTTGACATTTCTGTCATTTCATCGCGTAATAATCCTAATGGTCCTAAAACTGCACGAATTTCTTCATCATCATATTGACGTCTTAATTGATTTATTAACGCTCGAGCTTCGTTGTCTGATATCTTATCAGATACCATACGCATAAAATCGCTATGAAGCTGGTCGATATTATCTGCCTCGTTAACGTTTTTGGCTACATTGCCTAATTTGTTATGAAGATATGAATCGGTATCATCTACATCACCGTCATTATCAATATCTTTATCATCTAAAGAATCAAAATCTTGTGCTGCTTCTTTATCAGAAATTTTATCCAATGCTTCAAAGTATAAGTCTAATTGATCTATCAATTTCATTATTGCTGTCTCTTAAATAAATAAATTTTAGCGCCAGTCCCGCCAGTTATTTTTGCTACAGACAAATTGTAAATATCTTTAGCAGTTAAATCAGAAGCTAATGAACTTGTACCGCCAGCATAATGCAACGTAGCGCTGCCGTGAGTTACTACCATAACCGCGCCGTAACCGTAATTAGAACCAGTTAAATCAACTTGTCCAGATGTATATGCCAATGGCGAATGATATTCGCCCGGAAATCCTTGAGTCTCAAACTGATTGATTTGAGATCCGCTAGGTGCTAAATAAACTTGTCCACGTGCCATTAGTTAGACTCCTCAGCTTTTTTTAATTCTTCAACTAATTCGTAATAACGTAACATGGTAACAATATCTTTATCTTGAATTACATGCTTCTGACGAAGCTGGCTTAACAATGATGAAACTTCATTTAATTTAATACGCGTCACCTTACTAACAACTTGACGCTTTAGCGATTGAATTTCAGATTCAATTTTAGTTGTTTCTGTAATTACATATGCTTTGAGTTTTGAAGAATTAGTAACGTTATTAATATACTCTCTTAACATTCTTTTTTGTGGTGCACTTAATGTAGAATATTTTTCATTAAACTTATCTACAACCATTTTAGATGCTAAGATTCGTATATCTTTGTCTTCAGATACTAATGATACCTTTTCTTCTGCTTTTGTCTGAGTCTGTATATGTTCTACTAATGACGATCTGTTATCGACATAGCTACGAGGGTCATCAGACTCTGTAAATTCAAACAATTTATAAATCGCAGCATGCTGTTTATAAGATGTTATACGAGCATTAAAGAATTCTGTTGTATCTAATACGGCATTAATTTCTTTAACTAAATTATATTTTTCTCTACGTAGTTGAGATTCGTTCAACTGCCGTCTGGATTTCAGTACTGCATCAAGAAAAAGCTCCGCCTTCCGCTCATTAATAAATTTTTCTTCGTGTAAAGACCTGTACAGTTTTAATTCTTTCGAAAGTTCTGCATTTTTAGAAAAATGACGTTTTAATATATGTAACGCTTTTGAGTCTCTATTATGCATCGTATCCGATGCAACTTGGCGGACGAGAAGTTCAAAGATTAGTCCTGTATTCTTATACTTGGAATGTTTCATTCGTTTCATGAAGTAATCGCCCTGTTATGATCATACTTTTTTATAAATATGGCGTTAATACTAAATACCTTCACGTCATTCCTCTATCAACTGCGTTTCGTCTAAAATAGTACCAGAATCCGATTTATTATCTTTATTATTTAATGATTCATGAAGCATATCAGGTGTCTTAAATGCTAATTTTAATGAGCCTAATAATGCTTCTACATTTTTACTTTCTATACTTAATGGAGATGAGTTGCGATAATTATGTTGCAAAGGTGACTTGTCCGTATTAAATGACGTATCTAATGACTTAATCCCGATTGGATCTCTGCCATGCGGAGAATCATGTGAACCCCATGTGCCTGGCTCTTTTGGTCTACCGGGGCCTGCGACATGTTTTTGTTCCTGGCCGGGCAATAATTCCCCATTTCTATTAGAAACGTGCATTGATGCTATATCATGCGGCGTACCAAAACTCATATTAGTCTTCTTTGGATCATTACCTTCTGATTTTATTTGCTCTTTTCTAAAATCTGATTTTAAATCTTCTATAACTTGATCTTGTTCCGAGCGCCATTCATCTTGGCTTAATCCAAATATATTTTCATAAATCCAACGTTCAGAAAATAATGTAGATTCTTTTAACGATGTTGCCAGGGTTATTTTTTCATTTAATGTTTCTATTTTTTGCTTTTCATAGATTAATGAAGGATTTGTTAATGATATAGTAAAATCGACTAAATCTTCATCCTTAAATCCTTGAGAAAACAAATGTACAATTGCAATTTTTGTTAATTCAGAAACAAATATTTTTTGTAGCCGTTCAATTGTTCTAGCAAATCTTACATCTTCTGCGGCTAATGTTGCCTTTCCTTCAACGCCTTCGTCATAACCTAAGAATGCTTTTGGTATCTTAAGCGCGGCATGCATTTTATTGCGTAGGTAGTCAATATCTTCAATTTGTCCATCATTAGATAAGCCCGGTAGAGATTCTACAGCTGTTCCAGATTCACCTCCTCGAACTGGCAAGAAGTAATCTTCCATCATATTTTCCATATTGAACTTGAGATTATACTCTCCCGTTCGTTCATCTACATATGGAATTTTTTTCATATTACCGATGATGTTCTTCATATGAGCATCAACTTCAGCCGGCGGAATGTTTCCTACATCTACTTTAAATATTCTGCGTTCTGGTGCGCGCATTATTCTATGAATTAACATCGCATCTTCCATCAACATAAGTTGTTTGAAAACTTTACGTGCTGGTTCGATCATAGATTTGCCGTACGGTAAAAAGTTTGTATCTGATAATAATCTAAAATGAGCTATTTCAAAATTTTGGAACTCTCTTTGATCTTGATTAGATCGGGCAGATGCATATGCTGTATGAGTACCTTCCCATACAAATTTGTATGCATATGGATTTGCTGGATCAAATCCTTCTTCTCGGCGTACTTCATAGCCACTTAACGGTGTTACATTGACAATACCAATTTCATCTTCAATATCTAAATGTAAAAAAAAGTCACCATATTTACATGCATTACGAATCCATGGCCAGAGATTATAATCAACATTAAGTACGTCATAAAATAAATTATGTAATACTTTTTTAATTTCATCGTTCTGCGAATTGATAGTTAGAGTGTCACCGTCAGCATCTTTAACTGTGCATTCATCTGCATAAACATCTAATGCCGATGCAATAATCGGATCCATGTCCATTGCTTCATAATCAGAATACAGTTCTAATTTAGATGTAAAGAATGTGTAATTTTGATTATATGTTGCAAATCCAGATTGAGCTTTATGCATTCCAGAAAAACGATCTATATATCTGTTATTCGAAAGCGACCCCATCGATTGCAATCGATTTGTATCAACTACCTTAAGCCTATTTTTTGCTATACGACGTACAACTACATTCGTCGAAAATAGTCTAGATAGTCTTGATCTTAATGATGTATCTGCCATAATCAGTTTCTTTTGTTATAAATATCATATTAGCCAGGTTAGATCATCTTTTCCATAGCCATTACGCCATTCCCATGCACCATTAGAATTTTTATTAGTATATACACCAGTATCATGTTGTACTTTACCAAAGTATCCTAAAGATTTTTTAGATAATTCTAAACCTTGCTGCCGTAGCCGAAGTGCAGTATCTCGTATCCATAATGCAATACCAAATGCCATTACCAGGTCATCATTATAACCAGATTGTGCTTCAGCCTTACTACCATTCCATATAAATACAAATAATTCATCTATAAGTCGTTTACTGTGAACGATTGGCGACTTTTCTCTAAAATAAGTTTCTAGTTTTGAAATAACCAATGGCCTGGTTTTTGATGTAGTAGAAAATCCCGGAACTTTTTGTGCTTTGTTTTTTAGATCGTAACCTTTTGATAAGTGTATATCTTCATCTACATATGCATCTTGCCGATATGAGTAATATAAATTATTATAGTTTTTATCTATTACAACTTGAATAGCCGCCCATCCTATATTTGCATTTTCAATAACTAATAATGCATTGTTCCATTCTGTTGCAACAGATACCAGCATATTACCATATTCTGTAGTACCTATCTTCCCTTTGTATTCAGCAACTTGAACCATGTTTTCAATTTCAATAACATGGAATGCAGAGTAGTCGCCTCCATCGCCGCGTGCAACGTCTGCTACAACAACATAGTCTTTTCCGTAATCTGGATATTCCCACATCCAGTAGTTTGAATCAAATCCGCGGCGCTCAATTGGATCTTTAACGTATGTTTGTTCATACCATTGTAATATAGGACCGTCGACTACCGTATGACCGGATGTTATAAAATCGCAGTCACATTCTTGTGCAGCCATCTTTTCGCCTAATAGTCCGGTTTGTTCATCACGCCATGATTGGTCACGTTCGGGATGTACTGTCCAGTGCAATTCAGTTGGCACGAATTGGCCTCCGGCTTCTGCATCAACCCATGTTTTATGAAACCAGTTACCGGTGCCGTTAGGCGTTGAAAGTGCAACACAACCTCCACCAGTAGCCAATGTTTGTTGAGCAGACGCCCATATCTCTTCAATATTTTTAATAAATGCAGCCTCATCAATAACTAATAATGACAATGCCTCAGAACGGCCGGCGGTACCTGCACTCGATACAGCTTTTACCTGCGACCCATTCTTAAATCGCAATGAAAGTTTGTTATCTTCAATAGTACGGCCTTTTAGCCATGATGGTAAATTTTCATGCATGACTCTGATTTTGGTGACCAAGTTTTTAGCTACTTCTTGTGTTGTGGCGATGACAAGAACATTGTAGTCATCTTTAAATAACATGTTCCATAATACAAACCCGGCCGAAAGTGTTGAAATACCTAACTGTCTAGATTTAAGGATTACGTTATAACGATTATGCTGTAATGTTGTTAACGTAGCAGCCTGAAAAGGATATAAATTAAAATACATCTTACCTTTAGTAGGATGTTGAATAATACAATATTTGCGCATAAAGTGCACAGGATCTTGTGCACATCTTTTATATTCTTCGCGAATTACTTCTTTGATATTACGTTGCGCCATTATAACCTAAATATAAGAAATTTTTGCCAGAACGGCAAATTATGCAAATGCTTTAATTGCCTTAACAATAATTGGATTCTTAAGATTAGCCATTACTTCATCAGACTTAGCTAATACTTTAAGACCTTTTACTCCGCCGCTGAACCATTCCGCATCTTTAAGAGACTGAATTGCCTCTGTTCCATATCCTACTGCCAATGATGCGACTAATATAGCATACATTATATTGACAACCGATTTTCTCGTTTGCGCATCTTTAACAAACAATTTTAATACTACATCCAACGGCTTTTTAAATCCAGCTTCGACCTCATGTACATAATGCAAAATCTTTTCAGCAAAATCTTCACCTTTTTGCCAATTTAATTTTTTTGAAAGAAACTTTACGCCTTTTGTAATTAATCCTATGATAGCATTAACTGTCATAATCTTTAATAAGATTGCTGTAATCGTCTCTATAACAATTTCATTAAGCTGATTCTTATCAGCTCCTTCATCAATTGCCCGTTGGTATTTTTCTTCCAATTCAGATACGTCGATATCAGCTTTCTTAATTGCTGCGGCTAATTCAGTTCCTACTTTAGACAATTCCTTTTCTAAGTCTTGGCCTTCGTCTGCTTCTGAAAGTACTTCATTAACTAGACGTTTTATTTCAGCTCTTAATATTTGTTCTTTATTGTTCATCGATTGTTCCAAATTGTTTACGGACATTTGATTTTAATTCTTTATAATCATTTTCAATTTTTTCTATAACCGATGAAATATCAACTTGACCATTTTCTCCGTCCGCATTTTGCCAATATGTCTCTTTTATTTGTGTTTTTATTAATTCAACTTCAGCATCAGTATCTTTAAACCATGACTCTGCATTTTCGGACATTATACGTTGTTCATATTCTTGCCATGCATTATAACCTTGGTTACGAATTTCTTGTTCTTCTTTTATAACACAACCAAAACATTTTTTTCGTTTAAACCAAAACTTAAAGTTTAATCGCTTTTCTTCGTTACGCATTTTAGTCCCACATGACGGACACTGTTCCGGTACTTTAAGTAAATCTTTAATTTTTGACTTAACACTATTTTTAGGCTTTCTAGTACGAAATCCTTTGTTTTGTGTAACTATATATACCGTACCATTTGGCATTACTTCTTCCCAAACGTCGCCGACTTCGCGCCGTTCATGTTTAGAATCTTTATTGAATCCTACTGTTGTACGAGTCTGAGATTTATGTGTGCCATCTAGCAGCTGCTGTACAGCTTTAATATTTTGTAACTTATTGCTCATGATTAAAGAAATTGACGAATTTTCATTTTTAAACGACGCTTGCCGGCATCATCTAAAGGCAACTTACTGAGGAAGTCAATTGCAAAATCTACTTGTTGTGCTGTTGGCTTTGCTTCAACTGCCTTCATTAACATTTTAAATGCTTGAGTTTTTTCAAGTTTTTCGCCACGTGATGCTAATGCGCCACTTAAGTTTGATCCTTCAGCTTCGTTCACTGACTCACCGACTCCTAAATTACGCTGTACTCTTGATTTGATTGATGCAAAATCTTGTTGAGAAATGCCAAACTTTTGAATTAATGCAACTACTAAATCAACTTTTTGGACTCGAGGCAATCTAGTTAATCTGTTAGTGTCAATAGTTGCTAAAATTCTATCTAACATTTGTCTACGACTTCCAAGCTTTGCACGAACAGATCCGCCTACTTGTTTTAAAAATGAATCATTTTCTTTTAATGATTCTTTTATCTGTCTACGGATCATTGACCTTAATTCAGATTCTTTCATAGTTTATTCCTATTCTTTTAAATAAATATGTAGTTAACGACTATACCTAGATAATCCTAACAATTGATTAACAGGTGCAAAAAGACCGGTAAGTTTATACAAATTACCTTTATACATAAACACTAAACCTTCGGATGGAACAATCTTATCAAATCCACCTATAGATTCAATTCTTTTAAGTTCATATTTGACCTTATCAAGTGAGCCGATATCCTTTGCCTTCTGTAACTCTTTGATTGTTTGGGCGATATCTCTTTTTAGTTCTTGTGCACTTTCATTTGGCGAGGCAGCTAAAAATTCTTTTACGTTTGATAACACCTCGGCTCCTAGCTTTAGAAAAATTTCTTCGAATCGAGCTACATTTGCTTTGTTCTGCTTAGCAAAGTCTTGTTTATCGTACGCTTTAATCTTATTAAGCATATCAACATCCGGTACTGATTTTCCATTTAACCTAAACGATTTATCATTATATGCCCATCGCTGTAACAAGCCTTCCTTTACTTCCGTAGTAGCGGACGGAAAATCTAAATCTATTTTACGTCGCCACCATTCTTCATGATATTTCATAACTTCGTCAGAGTCTTTTAATCCAAACTCTTTTTGAAGTTTATTGACACGAGCAATAAATTCAGGCTCTAATTTTTCGAAATCAATACTACGTTGAATCATTAATTTTTTTGGCGGAATAATTTTAAAATGTTTTTGAACATCAGCATTCACATCTGCTATCAATGACTGCAATAGTGGTCCATACTCTGGATAAGTATCTGTTTTAGTTGCAGATTCTAAATCAAATTCGTTTAGTCCATGAAACTGCAGATATGCCGACGTACCGTAATTGATGACATTTTTCGTGCCTGGATATATAATTTCTAAGTTTAGAAATCTAGTTCCATTTTGGAATACTTCTTCTCGCTTATCTTGCGGTAGTGCTAATATAGCTTGTTCTAAATCGCGCATTGCATACGAAAATGCTTTCGTCAATTCACCTCTATCTGCGAACTTACGTTCAATGGCTTGCACATCTAATGGATTACGTATCGTAGCTTTATTTCTAGCAGCGCCTACTTTACCATCTTTAAATGTTACATTGAGATTTTGCCCATCTGTCTTTTCTGTCACATCGGCTTCTAAATCCAATCGTCCTTCCAACGATAAACGAATAATTTCTTTCATTTCTGCGAAAGTCAAATCTCGATCATCAAATGGATGTGACATATGACCTGATGCGCCGCCTTCTGTTATAAGAGACTCTTTTATAATAGTCTTCCACCAGTTTGCAGTAAATAATGATTCTTTTATTGGCACTGGCGTCGTTGGTTCGTTTTTAGAGCTAGCAATTGCTTCGCCGGCTCCTAGAAAGTTTAAAAACTTATATCCTACTTGTTGTGCTACTTTACTTATATGTTTAGACCATTCTTGGTACGCGGGATTTCCGCGCATATCTTTTATATAATTAGTACCTGCATAATTCGAACCAGCCACACCACTAGGAAAGTATGATACACCCATAGGTGGTCCATCTGGATATTCTGTTGAATGCACTTCTATAGGGCTATCTTTGATAATGTAATTAAGAACTGAAAATCCTAACTTTTCTGCCATTTGTTTGTTTTTAGCACGATAAGTAGCTTGATTACCATAAAAATATCTTGGGCCATCGTCTACCATAGATTTACCCAACGGTAGATTACTACTATTTTCAACTATAAACCGTTCAATGTTTTCTATCGCTAGCTTCGAGAATTTTTTTTTGAGAAGATTATAAATTGTAGGATCAAAGAATCCCATGATTGACTTAAAATCTGCAGGCGTTGCATTTGCCAATGCCTGACGTAATATTGTTCCTGACATTTCTCCATATCCAGGAACATTTAATGATACATGTGGCGCAACGTATAAGTACCCATGTTTAGTATATGGTAATAAATTATCTTTATTATCATCATAATATTGAAAATATGATGGCTCACCGTTCTTTTTAAATCCTACTTTAAATCTAGGATCTTCCATCATATCTTTTTTACCAACCGCAAATAAGACAGCTGTCGTTTCTGGATCATACTTGCTAGTTATTTCTGCGGACTGATATGGGTTTTTTACTTGAATGACGTTTGTAATGCCGTGTTTATTAATAACACGTTTCTTTTCATTAAAGGTCAATGGGGACTTTGGTAACGCCACTTTATCAGATGTTGCAATGTATGTGTTCGATTTACCAAATCTAGAAGCTAATTTTTTATATACTTCGGCATGATGTTTACCCATTGGCTGAAAACGGCCGGGGTATATTACAACGACTGTCTTAATTTGACTTTCGTTAAGTAGTTGATTAGCTAACCATTCTCCTAACATACGAATCCTTTGTTATAAATATCACAAAAGTTATATAACTTTTTAAAATTTTAAATGTTTAGATATACGTATGTAATAAAGTTAAAAGAACCAAATTAACTCCAATTAATTCCATCAATAGATGCAATTTGAGCTGCAGAAACTCCAGAAAAAGATGATATATTAGCTTTAAGTATACCATCAATAGAACTAATTGACACCCCTGATGGAGGAGGAGGTGGGGGTGATTCAACAGCTGATAGCGTTTTTACAGGGGCTGTAACGAACGGTATACTACCATATATTAACTGAGGAGTAGTAGTATATAAGTAAGGTACGGTACCATATATTAATTTTACTTTACCCATTTAAATCAAAATTAGAGAAGTGTACATATGAAGCATCATCAGTATCAACATTAACCAACACAACATCAATAGGATTAGCAGCAGTTGTATTAACTGTTAGGGTCTGCCAAGTTCCTGTTTGGTCCCCGGTTCCACTAGCAGATGCCGAAACTATTTGTCCATTAACTAATTTATCTACTAGAATTAATTTTGGAGGATCAGAAGTAACATTGTATTTTACAGAAACAGAAGCAGTTAGTGAACCACTAATATTAGCTGCTAAAGCAAATCCCCCATAACCTAAAGCTTTAATTCCAAAATTGCTTCCTGTTACATAAGTATTGTCTATTACAGGTGAATCGGGGAATTGGTATCCTGGGAATGCTCCTTGGAATTTGTTAGTATCTGTAAATCCCTCACCTCCTGCTTTAATATTACCCATAGGGACTCCTATAGTATCATAGGATCCGGGAGGGGCATATGTGTCTTTTAACCAGTTAGAAGCATATCTAATACCTGCTCCGGAAACAAATGCTTCTAAAGCTTCACCTTGAGTACCTGCTGAACCTGTTATTTGGGTCACATAAAAAGGTAATCCTGTGCTTCCTGAGTAAAAATAATCAGTCCCAGGGAGAGGACGGTTTCTAAGCATATGTTGTAGATCATTACAAATCCCTACATATCCAGTATAAAGCATACCCTTAGCTTCTGTTGGAGTAAAGTTGACATCATCAACAGACTGGTTAATCGAGGAACCATATCCTGAGTAATAAACTGAGGATAATTCTGAACCTGAGTTTATGTTGGGGTAAATTCCTGCTGCTATAGTATCCCCATTTTGATAAGCATAATAACCAGCTATTGAAAGGAAACCTATCATGTTATAGTTTCCGGAATCTAGCCCGGCGGTTGCTGATCCTACAGCTACATTATTTTGCCCCCCACTATTAGAAAAGCCTATGTTACAAGCTATAGCATTGCTATTATAAACAGCACCATAATCACTACCTAAAGTACCATATTCATCTATAGAACAATTGTAAAAGCCATTAGATGATCCTATAGCTAAACACCCATAAACATAAGCATACCCAAAACCACTAAAACCCCCTATAGCAACACAATTAACACTATTACAACCATAAAAACCAAATCTACCTCCTATAGAACTACAATTGTAAGCAGTAACATCATGTGTTGTGAAAGAACTGTTTTGGATAGCAAAGCTACAATTAGAAAAATGACAATTTTCTATAAAAACCCCATAACTAGTAGAACAAAATATTCCCCTTCCCGTTGTTCCTGTATAACCTACAAATGTTAGATTTTTAATATGCCAATAATCATCCCCAATAAAACTAAGACCACTAAAATTCCGTACGGGTATTAAAGTAGCTGAGTCCATGGCTGTTAAAATAACTTCCCCCGGGGTATCGCTTGTTAAGTATTCAGCTTGAGTGTCTCCTATGATTTTTTTAGGGTTATCTATAGTCCCATCACCATTTATACTATTAGTAGTGGTGTGATAATAAACCCCAGGTCCTATATATAAAATATCTCCAGCAGCAGACATAAGAGCTAAACCTGCTGCTACTGTTTTTTTAGCTGCTCCAGCAGATGTACCTGCGTTTGCATCACTACCATTTTGATCTGAAACGTAATAAGTGGCCATTATTCTCTTATATTAATTGTTGTTATGTTAGGGGTTTTAAGTAGGGCACTACCTGTAGTTTCTACCCCAAATTGTTGAAAATGAGTTAATACTCCATTAGTATACCTACGCTCATAAATATATTCGTGACAATACCCTAAATCTAATGTTGGGTTAACATAATGATCGTATAAAGGATAATTAAAACCTGTGCTATCATCATATGGGTTGGTTCGGATAGTATCTGGGTGAGGTTTTAATTGGTTATAAACGTATATGGGGGAATTCAAATATTCTTCTTCTGCTTGTTGAAGTTGAAGTTCTGATATTTGTTCTTGTAATAAACTTTGACTTAACATTAAGTCATTTAAATTATGATGCGTCATGATTATAAATATATTTAAGCATATTATGCAATTTCAATCCAGTTATTAGATGGGTGAAAATAAACTAAGTCAGTTCCATATGCATGGCCAACCACTCGAACAATTTCTCCCGTTTGTTGTGACGGTAAACCGCTAAATCTGCCGGCAGATGCACTAGCAACATATACTGGAGCTCCGATGCCTGCATCAGATAAACCGAATGGATTAACAAAGCCGCGCAATAACATGCCATCCGTTGTTGAATTAGTTCCTAACGCAACGGCTAATGAACCTGTCGACGTTCCTCCAGCATTGGCTTGAGCTAAAGTCCATCCACCACTACTATTTAAATAATATAATCCGCCGGCGGTTGTTGTAGTACCTCCGAATTTAACTACATCGCCTAATGCGCCACCATCACTAGCTAATGCTGATGAACCTGTATTGAATATACGATTAGTATTAGCAATTACAGAGCTTACAGATTGTACATACAGCTCATTTGTCGGAGATGGATTGGGAACAGCTGTATATCCAGCTATATACTCAATCGTAGTTTCGCTAGCTACATTGAATAATCTTCCTGCTACTTGTAAATCTGCATCAGAAATCAAAACGGATGCCGATGTAACTGTCATTTTTGCCGCATCAATACCTTTTGTATAAATTTTAAAGTCATCGCCAGTATGTTCAAATAATTTATTTGGGCCGTCGCCAAATAGATTAACAGGCTCACTTCCAGATGCTACTAAAAACGAATCAACATTATGTATTAAAAAGACATTCGGGCTAACTACTGAATTAATATCGACCATTTCAACATCGCCGATTTTTAACATAGGATAGTTGTTCGCCGGCAGACCAGTCTCTCGTATAACTAATCCAGATCCTGTTATTGGAAATGATGCGAGCTGTTCATAACCAATTGGATATGATGTTATTTCAATAGCCGCAGAATCACTACCAGTTATACTAGCCACGTTAATGATAGCATTATTAGATATATTCAAGTCTTGCGTAGCAGTATGGTTACCTAAATTGTCACCACCTGCAACTGCTGCTGCTAATGAAGCTGAAACATCTGCAAATCCTGGAATTGCTACTGTACCTGTAAATGTTGGAGACGTAAACATAGTAGCTTTTGACTCGTTAGTTACGTTTCCTAACCCTACATCTGCAGCAGTTGTGCCTTGAGCTCTTAGCGAGGCATAAGTACCTGTTTGTGAGAAAGCATCTACATCTGTAATATTGGTTGAAGAAATTGATATTGTACCCCCTAAAGTAAGATTACCTGTACTTGTTACAGTGCCTGATAATGAAAGTCCGCTTACTGTACCTGTACCTCCTACAGATGTTACAGTACCTGTGTTTGTGGTATAACCTGCGCCGTTAGTAATATACTGGTTGTCTAAAGCACCACCGTTGCCTGTGTAAGTAGATAAGGCTGTGTTTTCTACGTTGTTTAATGATAAATCGGTTTTTACCTCTGAGTAGCTTCTGCCTTCAATTGTATTAGCATCTGTGAATTTAGCAAAATCATTAGCTACTGGGGTGCCTGAAGTATCAACTGTGCCTGTATTTGTAGTATAACCAGCACCATTAATTAATTGGTTGTTATTAGTAGGAATATTAGCAGCTAATGAAGCGCTTACTGAGTTGAATGATCCTGAAATTCCTGCTGCCGTAAATGGTGATGAAGTTAAATAAGAACTTGTTGCAGCAGTTAAGCTAACGATTTTAGCATCATTAGCTTGTACACTGCTTTCCAATGAAGCTATATCTACACCATCTACAGTTCCAGTAACTGTTATGTTGCCAGTTACGCTTAATGCTTTACTTAATAAAATTTGTTCGGTATTATCATTAATTGTAATAGTTGTAGTGTTACCTATTCCGTCTATATCTCCTAACGATAATTTAAAACCGCCGGCGGCAGGGTCGCCACTACTACTTAGGTATGTAAAGGATCCACCACCTCCATCAGGTCCAATAAGTTTAATATGAGTACTTTCGCCTATTATATCCCCATGAGTTGTAATATCACTACTAGCGCTTATGCTATTTCCAGCACCACCTGGGTTTATGTATAAACCACCTTGAGGAGAAAAGTTAACATATGTAGAGGTTCCTGAACTATCTTTTAATAAAAACCCAGTAGATGAATTTTTTACAGTTAAACTACCGTTTACTTCAACGTTACCATTTGACTCAACATTAAAGTCAGCATCAGTTACGTGTAAACCCCCACTAGCAACATACGAACCTGTTATATCTACATAAAAACGAGCATTTGTTGGGTGTTGGCCTGGGGTACCTGAATCAGTAGATCCAGCATCTGGTTCTTCAAGATAAAATCCTATTCTTCTAGCATCTCTACTTACCTGGTTGTCAATTGCGGCAAACCAAGTTTCGAACCAAAGCTGACCCATCCCATATTGTCTATCGTTGGATGAGTACCAGTTAGCGAATTTAACTTTTACTGTGTCTTCATTAAATGCAAAGAATTGGAAACCTGAACCATTACCTTGTAATTTATCATCTACTTGGAGTAAATCAATAGAACCTGTTCCGTTAATAGTAAATATGGAACCATCCCACGTAAGATTTGAATCGCCTTCAATTGTATTTGAGTCTGTAAATATTGCTATTTGGTCATTAGCAGGGGTACCTGTCGTATCTACGCTACCTACACCTGTTAATCCACTACCATCACCTTCAAAACTTCCACTAAATGAACCACTAACAATAGCTGTTGAACCATTAACAATTATAGCTTCGTTATTAAATGTTCCAATTTTGACAGTATCATCTGAGAAAACTTCTAGAATTGGTAAACCAGAAACATCGCTAACTGCAAAAAGTGAACCCGAAAGATTATCTGTAACTGAGAATAATTGGCCTTCTGAACCTACTATTTCAAATAGTGTTGAACCAGAACCTTCAATTAATACTGAACCTGTTATTTTACCTATTATTTCTAAACTACCAGAAATAATTGCACTTCCTGTATAAGGAAAATCAGATCCACCACCCCCACCAGATCCAAATCCAGCGGCTGCTGCTGAGCGGGATACTTCGGTTGGGAAGTTTGTAATTGAGGATGTTGTGATAGAAATAGCACCACCTAAAGTAAGGTTACCTGTGCTTGTTACAGTACCTGATAAAGTAAGTCCATCTACTGTTCCTGTGCCTCCTACTGAAGTTACTGTACCGGTGTTTGTAGTATAACCAGCACCATTAGTAATATATTGGTTGTCTAAAGCACCTCCATTACCTGTATAAGTAGATAATGCTGTGTTTTCTACGTTTCCTAAACCAACATCTCCTTTTGTGGTACCTTGGGCTCTTAAGCTTGCGTATGTTCCACTTTGTGAGAAAGCATCTACATCAGATATTTTAGCTGAAGTGATTGTTCCTGTGGTGGATCCTATAGTGATTTGGGAAGAACCTGAAACTAATGTTTTACCTTCTAATGTGTCAAAGTCGCTTTTTAAAGTTGCTACATCTACACCATCTACAGTTCCAGTAACTGTTATATTTCCTGTAACTCCTAAACTTCCAGTTATTTGGGAGTCTTGTAAGGCTATTAGCCCTTTCCTTGCTATAAATTCGTTTGCCATTAAATGCCTTTTTCACTTTCCAAAGGTTCATATATAAATATTACAAACCGAATCTTCCTTTAAGTGCGTTGTAGTTTTGGGTGATTTCTGTGGAGGAGAGGGCGCGGTTGTATGCTTGTACTATAGCTATATTACCATTAAAAAAGTCTTGAGTAATTCCATTATGATTTTTAGCTCCTATTAAAAGATTTGTGGAGGGGGCACCACTAGTATCACTTGTAGCTGCTGAACCAAAAGAAACTCCATCAAACCAACACTCATAACTAACTCCTTGGTTAAAATTAAAAGCTACATTATGCCACGTATTTGTAGTAGCGGTAGGGGTTGGGGAAAAATCCCCATCAGAATTATCCCCATCTGTTTGAATACCAATTTCTCCAGAATTATGGAGAATTCTTATCCCATTATAAACATCCCAAAATAATAAACCTTGTGAGGTGCCTGAAACGTTTAAAGTATCAGCCTTAAACCAAATGTTATACGATTGTGCCGTGCCAGAACCCCCTCCATTATCTAAGTAACCATTCTGGATATAAGCATTCGTCCCATCAAAAACAATACTACCACCATTTCCCGAATCAAATGTAGGTCCATTTATTAGAGTACCATTATTACTGCCTGCTAAATCACTCCATGTAGTACTACCACTGGTATACGATTCATAATTTGCCGCGTCAACGGCAAATACTAGTCCGTCTGTTACGATTGGTTGTGCTCCTCCGAATGTTCCCATAGTTAATTTTTTTCTTGTTATAGGCCGAAGCGTGATTTGAGTGCGTTGTAGTTTTGGGTGACTTCAGAAAGTGATAATATTCTATTATATAATTTCATTGCTGCAAAATCACCATAAAAACATTGGTTGGGATCGAATCCACCACCAACTGAATCTTGTTCTTGTCCAAAGATAAGGGTACCTGGTGTTCCATTAGATATATTAGCATCCAAAGTTCCTGAATATTCTTGTACTCCGTTTACATAAAGTTTTTCGTTACCACTGGTTTTGGTTCTTACTCTTACTAAATTAAACCAAGAAGTAGTATTAGGTATAGTCCAACTAGTAGAAACATTACCACCATTGGGTCCGTAAAATCTTAAATCCCCCGATGAAAAATACATTAAAGATTCATTATTCCCTGTACTGCTTGAATCAACAGCATAACTAACAGTAGCACCATTAAATGACGTTGATGTAAATTTTATCCATATTGAAATAGAATAATCATTTACCGGAAAACTATATGATGATTTTTCAAAATATTGGGTTATTTGATTGGAAGAAAAAGTAAACCTATCAGGTGATGTATTAAAGGTAGGGGCATCATTAATAGTAAAATTATTTGAAGAATCTACTAAATTATTAAATCCAGTTCCACTGCCAGGGTAGGATTTTTTATTAGCAGCATCAATTGCTAAAACTAAACCTTCTGTTACTATTTTAGGTGAATATAAGAATGCCATTTTTTAATATCCAAATGTTGATTTTTGTCCGTTCCACAGATCTGTAACTTGTTGTGCTGTGAGTACTGTATTTTCGTAGAATAAAATTGACGCTATATCACCTTGGTAATAGACATTATTTCTACTTCCATTTTCTGATGTAGCTTCAGATCCATCTGCTACAATACCGTAACGAGTAGCACCTCCTCCTCCTAAAGCAGTTAAACTACCGTTTGCGGTAAATGTTTCGTCTACTGCGCCATCAACGTACATAACTATTTCTTGATCTGTTACAGAATATGTGAGACCCACTAAATGCCACACATTATCATTATTTTGTGCCGCTCCTATAATATCAAAATAAGTTGACCCTATACCACCATAATTACTAGCTCTACCACTAAATGATACTTGTCCTTTTCCATTAAAGTAAAAATTAAATACTTCGGATCTATCAAAATCTAAAAATGCCCATTGCGTATTTGAAAAACCATTTAAACTGCCAGCATCATATGAAGTACGAGCCCATGCAAATATAGACATTTCGCTTATAGTATTAGAATTACCATAATTTAAGTTAGCTAACCAGCCATAATCATTTGAACCGTCAAAACTAAAATGTTTAGGTGTAGTTGCTGTGTATGTTGGGCTATTAACTAATGTAAGGTCATTACCACTAACGCTTAAATCTGATATAACAGTTCCTGTTCCACCATAGCTATCACTATCATTTATATCTAAGAATAATGTATATCCAGAGGGAACAGAATATGAAGGCGCAGGTGAGCCAGCGGCTGCTACAACAGGAACTTGAGGTCTTATAAATCTACGTTTAAGATTTTCGTAATTTTGTTTTACCTGTTTTTCTGTTAATGCTGTGTTATATAACTGGCATATCGCTATATCGCCTACAAATGGTGCATCTACAACATTTCTGTTACCAATTTTTACAGGGTTATTATTAGTAGGAGGAGTACCTGTTATATTTGTATCTTCAGATACTTTAACTCCATTTCTATATAATGTAAGTCGAGTTTCTGATTGGTTATAAACTCCCTGGTAATTAAACCAGTCATCTGTGTTTAATAAATCATATGATGCATCATAGTTTATTTCAAAATTTCCTGAAGAGGTATTTGAAAAGCCAAATCTTACATAATAACCATTGCCATCACCAAATAACCCCCAATTTCCAAAAGCTGTTTCATCTTTACAAAAAATACCTGTGTTATCACCATGTGTTCCTGTTGATTTAAACCATACATTAAGAGTAAAGTCTGATGTTATATCATAATCGGCGTTATCAGAAAAACTAGTATAACCATCAGTAAAACGAACTTTTCTAGAGTTGCCCTTTTCAAAAGAATAAGTGCCTGATTTAGAACCAGCTCTAGATTTTACAAGATCAGTCCACGTAGTTCCAGATCTAGGGTGAGATTTTTTATTTGCGGCATCTACCGCAAATACTAGTCCTGTTGTTGCTATAGGAGGTGCTCCTGTAAATCCACCCATTATATTTCAGCATTTGGATCAGCCCACTCACTGCCTGTTAATATGTTTAATATTTCATCGTGTGAATATGGACCTTCCTTAGTTGTTAAACTTGATACTGATGAAGGCATTGTGTCTCCATTGTATTTTACAAATGTCTGAGAACCATTTAAGCTTAATCTAAGTGTTTCAATTGAAGTTTCTAATACTTGAGTAAAATCAATACTGCCTGTTTCGCTAGTATCGAATATTACGTAATGTCTATGATCAAAATCTGAATGCATTATATTAATTTCCTTAAAGATTTAAACGTATAACCGTCGCCATTTGTAATACGTACAGCGACAATACCGAGGGCCGGGTCTAGTGCTGTTAATACAGGATCTGATGTATCACCGCCGACCGGCCTAGTCGATGTATCTGTATATGAAACTGTTGTGCCATTATGACATACCATGAATTGGCCTGTACGAGCATACCCGTTACTAGAATCTACTAATACATAATCATATATAGCACCATCATTATTATTTGATGCAAAAGTCGTTAAATTTTGTTCAGAATCGCCTGATACAGTAACTTCTATATTAGTCATTAGTACTGTATTCTGACCTATTGTTAGGTTTTGTAATACTTTAAGACTACTAGAAAAGTATGAGTTAAATGAATTAATTCGTAACACTTCCTTAGGCGCTGATTTGGTGGTACTCGCTGTTTTTAGTACTAAATCACCTTGAACACCCAATTCACTTACTCCAGTAACCTCGGCATCTATTACTGCAACTGATCCTGATGTTTTATAATCATTAAAGCTACCACTTTCAACCGTGAAGTTCAATGTTCCTGCTTTGTCACCTATAGATGCGCCGGCGCCAGATCTTGTCGTTTTTAATACAAATTCAGTACCGGTACCATCATCTTTTACATCTCTAATATCTAACGCAGATTTTGGATCTTGCGTACCTATACCAATTAATGGACGTCGCCCGGATTGAGATATGTATAATGCATCGACTACGCTGGCGCCTTTTCCGGTACGTATAAGTAAGCTACTACTATCCGGTGCCATGGCGAACTCAATACTAGCACTAGAGAATGGCGATGCAAATGAACCAGATTCGTTAGTTGCATATGATTCGCTAGCGAAAAATCTAATAGATCCGCCACCCGTTAATATTGCAGGCGAGCCTGGTAAAGTAAGTCCATATTGAGTTACCATAATAGTACTGCCTTGCGGTATGCCGTAATCACTTATGTTATTTGGGGTAACATCAATATACGCATTACCAAATCCTAGGCCGCCATTTGCAATCGTACTGTAACCTGTTATATTAGATGGATTTGGAAGAATTTGTTGGTACCAACCGGTCGGACCATACCCTGGAATTTCTTCTAATACCGGTGGTACTAGACCTCCAGCGCCGAGTCCGCCGGCGCCGGCTCGGCCTATACCTACTAAATGGAATCGACCAAATCTATATATAGCATTTGTTACTAATGGCTGACCATCTTGCATGATATGGCTGCCGGATGATATTCGCGAAGGATTTGTATTTAAATTATTACCAAATGTCGTGGTTGCTACACCAATTGGTGTAGCTTTACCAAACTGTGCAAGTTGCTGATCTTCTCTTAAGATAAATCTATCAGACCCCGTTGGTGCGCCAGTTTCATCCGCAGCATAAAAAATGTTTGTAGGAGTGGCTACAGGCGCAGTATGCAATGCCCCGTTGTCATCTCGCTTTATAACAATACCCATTCCTAAACCAACTTCGGCTGCATTAAATTCTGATATACCGCTAGCTGTAATAGGCTGATCCATTACTACTTTATTACCCACAGCTTTAAATGTCCGGGCGGTAACACCTATGTTTGCAACGCCGGTACCGGATGTATCAAAATACATGATTGGTGAGCCATTCGACTCATAGTACCCTGTATTTACATCCATTGTCCCATTTACTGTCAATGTACCAGTAAATGTATCCGTTGTATTTAATAAGAATGAGCTAGTAGCATCATTTATTGAGCCAGTAAAGTTATTTAAATCAGTTAAGTCGCCGCCGGATGCATTAATTGTTACTGTAACCCCAGGTCCGGCATTTTGCGCATATCCCAATGTCACATTATCGCCACTAACAAGACGTAATAATTTATCAGTACCTAAATGATATTCAGAGTCACCATCAACTTGCAGTCTAGATGATGTATGAACATATGATGCGGTACCATAGAAATTAACAGCATACGCATCATTCTTTGTTGCTACTAAATCTGCATCATATAATACTAAATCACTACCAGTTATGTATGCACCCTTACTGGCCGTCATTGAACCTACTACATATGTAGGGGTAAAATCATCAGATATTATAATTCTTCGTGATGGTGAATTTACATATCCTATAGCCGGAGTTTCATCAGTCGGCGTACCTAATACCAAACGGCCGTTGTCTAAAGCATGAATTCTATTATTGATTTGATCTTTTAAAGATAATGAGCCAGTAACCCAGTTGTCAGCAGTTATTACCGTACGTGTTTGCGAACTATCGCCTATAAATAATAAACCATCGGCTGTATTAAATCCAAATTCGCCTGTTACTATATCTGTATTAAATATAGGTTTTTTACCAGGCGTATTGGTTCTTCGAATCTTGATTGTTTGCGCCATATATATGACATCCCCATTTAAACTGCGCTATATAGCGCGGGTTAGTAATCAAAGATTAATATAATGAAACTATTTCAAAAAATCAACCTTAGAAGGTACCTCCATCAATTAATGTTGCAGAATCACCAAATGTTACAGCGATATTACTAAAGTCAACATTGGAATTGAAAGTAATATTACCGCCGGCTTCAACTATACTAGAACCAGTAATTCTACCATCGGCGTCGACCATTGCCAATTGACCAGTGGTTGCGAGGCCGTCGTTATCATAAAATTCTGCAATGCGATATGTATTTGAAGTACCACCAACGCCGCCTGAACCAGCTTCCCACCATTCGTTAGTTACATCCCATAATAACGATGACGTTGCTGCACCGTCCAATACTGTAATACCGGCTGTCGTAACTACATCACTATCAGCATTTAATTCAATAATATTATCATTGATTTGTACCGTTTCTGAACTTACATATGTAAGATCACCAGCGACGTTCAAGTTACCTTTAACATTAACTTGGTCAGTTGCCGATTCACCTAAATTGATGGTTGCATTTTTAATAGTAGCAATACCTGTAGATGCACCAATATCGAGTGTAGTTGCAGCTCCTGCAAAATTAACTGTAGTTGCGGTTGTATTAACTAAATTAAATGTTGTCTGATCAGTGGCTACTGTAGCACTCTTAACATTTACTGTACCTTGTAAATTGATATCTGCGGTATCGTTACTATTACCAATGCTAACAGTGGTAGCAGTTGTATCTCCTATATTACCAATTTCAACCGATGGCGAAACAATTTGAGCTTTTGTATCAGCATCAATTGTTAATGTATCTGACGTCGCTGAATTGATTCTAGGACCGCTGTTAAATTTAACACCTTTGGTACTGCCTATCAATAAATCGGTGCCATCCCATTTCAAGTTGGCATCGCCTTCAATACCATTTGCACCTTCGAATATCGCTAACTCTGTTGCCGCTCCTGGATTGGAAGTTGATGCAGAAACAATACCATCACCTGCACTTAATACACCAGCAGCTGCTGTTAAACCTGTACCTGCAATCGCTGAAACAAAGTCTGCAACAGATTCTTTTCTTGTTTGTGCTTCAGCTGAACCTGATATAAATACTATAAGATCTGTACTTACTTTTATTGGCGCGTCTTGCAGAGAAAGATCCCCGGCCTCAACTTCTAACGGCGAAAAGCCGGTGCTATTATCTACATATCGATAAAATTTACTACCAGAGTGAATTGTCAAATCGGCAAAATTTTCATCACCAGAAGTATTGATTGTAGCCGCTAAAGCCGGACCATTGGTCACTACAGGAATGCGACCCGCAACAGGCTGTAATGTATTATTTTCTGATGCCGCAAATAATATTGGACCTGATAATTGTGACGCTAATGAACCAGTACCTAATAATACCTCACCCTGTGCTGTTGATATACCAGCTGCTGTTGTAGTAGCTAATTTACCTAAGCCACCTCTTCTTAACTTAATTGTTTGTGCCATATGACAATTCCTTTATGAGATTGACCGTTATAACGGCTTTTTTTCTTCTTTTAAATAAATATGTACCGATGAAAAAAGATAATATCTTTATCTTGGGTTCCATGAACCATTATCAAATACAAGATCGCCTTTTGTTACTGCAGCTGCAAAGCTTCTGCCTGTTTGAAGTACAATATTTCCTATATATTGCTGAGTAGAAGTAGGTACATTTGTATTATCCCAAATATGATATACATCAAACACAATTCTACATAATTTATTCCATTCATTTTGCGTAACGTTTAAACGTAATGCACCGTGTTCTGTTGCATCATTAGCAGCAAATGTTTTCCAGCCGGAGTAGTTATTACCGGTGACGGCGGAGAACTCTAAGTTTACAGAACCTAAGTTGTTATAAAAAGATGCGTCGTCATTGGCTACAGTAATCCAGTCATTCGAATCACCCGCATCATCCCAATAAGTGTTGTTATTAATAGAGCCGGTAGTATCTAGCACTTGCAACCTTGCACGGATATTTGCTTGATCAATCTCATCGCCGAAGCTTCCGTTAATTGTAACACTCCAATTAAATGCTATATCAATCGACGTTTCTCCCGACATTGGTACAATATATAATGAGCCAGTTGTACTATTACTAATAGATAACATTGGAATCCTCGATGTACCTAGATCACTGTTAAAAACACTATAAAAATAATCCGCCGCATATGGTTGTGTAATAGTACGTCCAATATTGGAAAAATCGGCAAATCCTTGAACCGTGTCAGCATATGTATAGTCCGAGCCGCCAATACTTCTACGTAATCTAAATTCTGATCCGGATATTTGACCGTTTGATTTTAGATTTAATTCATCTGCAGATGATCTTATTTGATCTTCTTCTACAACAAAGCCGCCAATTTTAGCTTCGGAATCTTTCGGGTTCAAATGAAAGAATGATGATGATATTTCTATGTTACCATTTGACCCGGATATAAATTGTGTGTCCGAATCTCCAATAAAGAATGTTCTGGCTTTAATATCAAGTATCGAAGGATTAGTATGGAATATTAAATGGCCGGCATCATCATCCGCTACTAATTCCATTCCGACGCCTTTGTAGATATCATCGCCGAAATAATTTTTTTCAGCGGGTAGTACTGAACCACTATAGATTAGGAATCCTCCATTCTTTTCATTACCCGTTGCTAATGAAGCTGAATAACCATAATACCCTACGGAACGTATAAATGCCGAATTAACGCCGGCCATTTCTACACCAGTTCCAATAGTGTTACCTAAGAATAGCGATCCAGTAAGAATATTGTTAACACCATCTATGTAAAAATTATCACCTTGAAATACTACGCCATATGCCGTTGTCTGTTGATTGGCTAGCTTACCCGTATAATCATAATATTGGAACTTGAACGTCAAAGGCGTTTTTAAATGTTCGGTAGGTACACGTTTTCCTATACGCACATAGTTTGGTGAGAATCCAGACTCTTTATAAGATTTTAATTCAATGTCAGCAATAGTCCATTCACCAGATCTCAACATAAATCCTAAATTAGATTCTGGAACATCTGCTTCGACTTTAAATAAAAATTCTACATCTATCCTAGTATTGTCAACATCGGTACATGTCACCGTACCCAAATGATAGCCAGCAACAGACCCATCAGCAAAATCTCCGGTCAATGTTTCTTGCCAATTGTTAGGTAATGAGGCATTGCCGGCAATTATTATGTTTTCAGATAATAATGTCGGTTTCGATCCAGAAACGTACATATCAATTCTTGGAAATGGAATTCGATCATCTTCAATTGCCGGAGCAGAGCTATGTAATAATAATTTCGCTCTAACTTTATATGTAGTATTAGCATATAATTTTGGACGATATTGCTGTTTAATCCAGAATAATACGCCTTGATCTAATTTAAAATTAGTATAGGGGCCGATATCGAATTGCGCGCCTCCTAATAAATTTGTATCATCATATGTCAGCACAGAATATCGCATTAAACCGGTAGGCGGGTTGACTAATGGGTCGTAAATAGTACCAAATATATTTGCAGTATTAACGGTAAATGTTGCATCTGAACCGTCTGATTTAACTCGTTCCCAGTATGTATTAATTTCGTCTAACGATTCAAAACGACCGAAATGTTCATATACCGCACCAACAGTAACATTAGTTTCAAATGATTCAGTATCAATTAAAAGCTCTTGTTCTTCTAAAATAGTATCACCTAAATCGATAAAATCACCAAACATACCGGATGGTTTAAACAGTGTTTTAACTTTATATACATCACCCGTTTCGGGTTCTATATTAGAAAGAATAATATCAGCAAATGAAGCAGAATTTTCTGTTTCTGTTACTATATATGGTTCAATAAAACTAGACGTAAAGTTGTTAGCCGATTCAATTCGATTAGATGTTACATCAAATCCGCTAGCAGCAACTGCAGCTTCGGAATTCATGTTTGCCGGAAATCCTGTAAATGTAGCACTATTACCTAAGAATCGCCATAATGGAGCATCGTTTGTATTAAAGAAATTATTATCATACCCGTCGATCTGCACTACACGCGCTTTAGTAGCATTTTGTACAGACCTTATTCCAAATGTCCATGTACCATATAAACGTACTTGACCGGCTGCATTAATTTGCACCATTTTAGTCGGAGCTACGTTCATACCCACCGGTATTGCTACATCGAAACCGTTTTGTTCAGTTCCAAATACATATGCACTAGTGCCATTAGGTGCTAATACCAACGGATTAGTCACTGTAATAACACCGTCTTCCATGGCCGATGTGAATGAAAACTCTTCAATAACTGAAAGCGTAGTAGGGCTTAATGTAAAATCAACACCATTGCCGACTACGATAGAAACAGGATTACTAGTTGTTGCTGCACCAGATTCTTCTATAGTATCGCCTACAGTTACAGCGCTAGTAAATACATTTGCAGGTGTAATTGTTACAGTAATATCATTAGCATCTTCGCCTGTTTCACTTTCAAATGCGGCAGGTAATATCGGCGGTGGTGAGCCTACAGGTAAATTAGTTTGGTATCCAAATCCTAGAGATAAATCACTAGGTATTCCAGAACTGCTTACTTTTGTAAATACACTTGTAGTTGTTACTGGTTGAAAGTAAGGTTGTACAGATTCTGTTATTAATACTTGCGGCTGTTTAACAAATATTATTTCTGTACTGTTAGGATCATCTGGAGCAATTGTTACGGAACGTGACCATATCAAATTAGGCCGATTTATGTAATCTGAATCTGAATAATCTTGACTCGATCGTAGTTCATTACCACGTTGGTCAAACCGAGCTCTGCCAGTTAAATAAATACGTGCTGGACCAGGTGATGTTTCTGGATAAACATAAATTGCAATAACTCTAGTTCCATCACGTTCGCTATATCGTATTGGCTTGTAATAAACTGGGTCTCCGTTGTAATCTAAAATTTCAACATTAATATTACTATTATTGACCAGGTTATTACGATTGGCTCGTAGTTTGATTAAATTTTTTCCTGCAGTTAACTTAGACGGAAATTCGACTATTTCAAAATAATCTGGAGATGTTAGGCTCGTATCGTTGACCGTATATGTATAATCCTTATATCCTACATATGCAACTTTCGGCCGTACAGCTAACTCACGAAACGTATATTCTGACATTCATTGCCTTTGCTTTATAATAAATATCAGTTGTAATTTATTTGAGAATATCCTTTAATTTTTTTGATTTCAATCAATTTATCTACAATATCACGCATTGCATCGATATGAGAAATACACATTACAAAACCAAACTGAGACTTTAGATAATCAAATAACAGATACATACTATTAAGATTATCAGAATCGAGCACACCAAATCCTTCATCAATTGCTAAGAAATTGGGACGTGGTAGACTAGTTATATTAATTAACGACGTGCGAATTGCTAACGATGAAATAAATTTCTCCATACCAGAAGTTAATTCTAACGGCCAATAATTATTATCATCATATACAATATAGCCATTAATATTTTTACCATCGGTTTCTAACATTACACTGAAATCTACGATTTGTGCTAAAATATTATTTATTTCAGCTTCAATTTGAGGTAAAGCTTTTGATATTAATTGGTATGGTACGCCATCTCGTTTTACAGCTTTAAGATAATACTCATATCCTTTATATTGAATTTCCAATTCTTTGAGTCGTTGAATAGCTTTAAGTGCATTTGCTTTATTGCTTTCAGCAACTTGCAATTTGCCGGTCATAGTGAGTATCTTTTCGTCAAACTCAGAAATTTCTATCAACAGCGAATCTTGTTCATCTTTTATTTCAGAAATTTCCTGACGTTTCTTTTTATTGAATGCAATATCATCTTTGCGTGAATATGCTTCTTTCAATCGACCATCTATTAATTTAATAGAATCCTTTTTAGAGCTTAGTTTAGAACTATAAGAATTAACATCGCCTTCGGCAACAAGCACTGCATTTTCTACGCGATGAACTTTAGATTGTAAACTATTATACTCTTCTAGATCTTCATATACATTTGTTTGTTTTATTTCTAATATACGTTGTTGTAGTTTAGAAATCATATTTTCTATCTCATCACGTTCTTCTAAAAGAACAGGTAATTTATCAGCCGATTCTTTCGATTCGTGCAACCATGGATTAGCCATACAATACTCGCAATCTGGATCCCATTTATGATCGTCTAATTTAGATACAATTCGTTCAACATGATCAATTGCAATTTGAGTTTGCACAGCTTTATTTGACCATACATTTATACTAGCATTTAATTCATCTGCTTCGGTTACTAAATCTTTTAAAGCAACCGGATTATATGATTCAAGTTTTGTCGTAATATTTATTAATTCATTTCGCGTATTGTTAAGATGCTCTTTTTTATGAAACAATGAATGTTCAATAGTTTGAATTTGATCTACAATTTTTTCTCTCGATTCTTTTAACCCATTAATATCTGAGATTTCTGAATCTATATGTTTTAATTCAGCAGTTAAATTAACTATAATTTCAGTTAAATCGTTTACCATACTAACATGGCCATCGCGCGACTCTTTCATTACATCTAGCGGTTTTGATATTTGCGCAATTTGCCGTTCGCATTCTGCTAACTCATAACTATAGTCTTGACGTTTATATTCTTTAATAATAGAAGATGTTTCTCGAATATCTTCGGCTGCAATCTGATACTGTTTTTCAAATACGTCAATATCTAGAAATTGCGTTAATAATTCTTTACGTTCTCGTTGTGACTTATCAATAAATCCGGTGTTATTATTTTGCAGAGAAAGTGCTGTTAAAACAAAATCTTCATACGAGCCTAAATATTGACGTATAATTTTATTAGTACTATCACGTTGGTCGCCGTTTAACATTTCAACGTTCCCGTTCTCATCTTCATGCCAAAAATCTACATCGACTTTAACGTGGCCATTTTTATTTTGCTTACCGGTACGTTCTACGTAATAAAGTTTACCATCTAAATCAAAACCAAACTTACATTTAAACGATGACTTTTTATTGTTAAGTACATGAACTGCTTTACTTGTACGACTGCATTTATCAAAACAACAAAATGCCAGTGCATCTAATAATGTAGATTTGCCGCTAGCATTAGGAGCAAACAAACCATTCACACCCTGTACATTTCCGAAATCAATTGAATTATTTTCACCGTAACTAAACATGTTAGAAAACTCAAATGTTTTTGGTGACCAGATAACATTACGAGTTAATTCTGAGTCAGGTAATTTAGAATGTACTGTACGATTGATATGACGTACAACGTCAAGTGTTTCATCATCTAGTGCCAATTCATTGTACAAGAATTCAGAAATAACTTTATTTTGCCACTCCGGGTCTCGTACATCTCCAAAATTAATTTTTTGATTCGTATGGCCCGAATTAATAGCATTAACTTTTTGAATAGCTATTTCTTGTACGGAATATTGCTTCCGGATTTCTGCAACTATCGACTTTAGATCTGCAGAATCCGTATCTTCTACTTTTAATCGTAGTCTAGGTTTCTTTGGTACTTTATCAGAAGGGTTTGTTATTTTGCCGTTAACTACATTAAATGTATAATATCCAAACTGATTTTCAATTTCTATAAATTTAGCTTGTCGCGTTTCTATATCCCATACCAATATACCATGTTCTAAACCTTCACCATGATTTTGTTGAATCAACGAACCTGCGTATGCAACAGTTTTTTCATCATTCAGATATTGAGGCTTATGAATATCTCCCAATAACGCTAGATCATGGCCATCAAAAATATTTGTAGTAACGTGGTCATTGCTGAGTACAAATCCGGCATCAGTCGTTGCATTGTTAACAGCACCATGATGTAATGCAATTTTATAATCGCCTTCAAAATCGCTGGCTTTAATAAAATCAGCTGGCTTATCAAAGACTGACATTACGTTAAAGTGTATACCGGATATCAAGTATACACCGTTATCTTTAAGATAATGTAAGTTAGGATGATTTAAGGCTGTGACAATAGGTGTTAATGCATCTAATCGATTAGAGTTATTCAGATTACAGTCGTGATTACCTGTAATTAATAGAGTAGGTGCTATATCAGCTAGTCGTTTAAAGAAAGTTGATACTTGAAATACTAACTCTGGTGACATATCTGTCTTAGCATGTACTATATCGCCGGCGAGATAAATAACTGAATTTGGTGTCTTTGTCTTTTTAATGTATGCATACAGTTTTTTAAATACCTGTTCGTATTCTTTATGCCTCTTGACATTACGTACATGCACATCCGCCACGTGGTATATACGATCAATTTTTTCTATTCCAATGTTTACAGTGCGCATAATATCTTCTCTTCCATTAAACGATCGGCCGTTAAAGGACATGTCTCGTTAATAATATTTGTAATTTTTTCAAATCCTATATCACTAGGATCTTTATCAGTTAAATCAACAAAATACACGTTAATGCCATTAGCAATAAAATATTCAGCTGCTTCTAGCGCTTGTTTACGTGCATCTTGGTCTAAACAGATATAAATGTCTTGGACGCCTTTTTCTACAATTCGGCGCTTCAAAGTATTTGATATTGTTTTACCAAATAATGGTATTGCATTACGACGTATTGCAATTGCATCAAATGCGCCTTCAACTAATACAATAGGCATATTCCAATTGATATGCAATTCAAATCCTACTATATCTTTAGATGCCGGCGGATTCTTATGTTTGTATTTATCATCCATGTAATATGCACGTGATACAAAATAGTTTAAACTACCGTTATCATCAAAACTAGGTATAATTACTTTGCCTCCGTACAAACCATTTTCACAGTAACCAATTCGATACTTAAGAATATCTCGAATTGTAATGCCACGCGATTTCAAATAATGTACTGCATTACGGAACTCAGGTGATATGTTATCAACTTTCCATAATGGTTTGAATTCATCTGGCAATGAAAGTACTGGCGTATCTGTTGTTGTCTTTGATGGACGAAAAGCAACATCATCCAATAAAGTTGCTAGTTTAGCTATCTTTTCGCGTGGTGCATTTAGCTTACGAAAAAGAACGGATAGTTTACGGCCGGAGGCATTACATACCCAGCAGTGCCAATGTTGCGAAATAATATTTACTTCAAGCTTCTTTTTATGATGATGACAAAATGGACAGTGATATGCAATGTCATCTTCCGAAGTATGTTTGCCAGAACCTAGCAAAGAATTAAGTAAAGTAACTAACGAGTATTTGCTCATTTAATAATATTAAGTAATAGCATTGATCATCTCAATACTATCGAACATCAATGTTTCATTCAAAATAATTTTCATGAAAAATTAATTATATGTAATTTATTAAAAAAATCTCAAAAGCTCAAGCCTTATACCAACTTTCTGGAATATTTTTTTCGGCCCATTTTATATTGTTCTTATCGCAAAAATCTGCATATGTTGTTTTAGAACCTTTACGGATTTTAGTTTTAGATGATTGAAATACGATTCTTATATCTAACTCTGGATGTTGTTCTTTTACCAACAAATGTTTTTTACGGTCTTCTAGCGTCCATCGGCCTTTAGCCTCGACTAATATACCATTAGGTAGTCGAAAATCGACTGTATATTTATGATGAGTGGCTGGTTTTATATAAGGTATTACTGTATCCTCATATCCGAACTCTACTAAATTTTCTGTTAAATTATCAGCAACTTTCAATTCAAAGCCGCTCCTATAACCTTTTTTTAGTGCATTGCGACGCACTTTGGATTTTGATCTCCAAGCCATAACCTTTTCCTTTTGTATAAATATTAATAGTCCCAGCGTACAATGAAGTTCATATCAACATCATCACGCTTTTGTACTGGCGATGCTAACTTTCCTACTGCTAACATTTCGCCATTATCATTATATAAACCAATTGTTGTTATATAAGGATATACTGATCCACTCACAAACATCGGCTTTCGTAACTCACCCGGTGTTAGTTTAGAATTTGCAACTGAATCCGTGTTGCATGCATTATCCTCGCCTGTCGAAGGTCTATATGTCGCAGATGGATTCATTGAAACATTTAATTGATCAGCTGGTACGCGTACCAATACTTCGTTTTCATAAATTGTATGCTGACCTTTATATGTCATTGACCAAGTATTACCAAAGAATCCAGATCCTGAATTATATCTTGGCAACGGTGTAGAAACTACAGCATGGCCGTTGCGATAAAATACATTACCTACGACATTAGTTTGTAAACACGATGCTGATAAGAAATGCCGATTAGCTAATGATTGAATATTAGCATTCGATACTGCATAATCATATAATCTCATTTCAGCCAATCCATATATTGTACTCTGCCCACCCCATGGGTCAGCCTCTGGATTTTCTGCACCTATCATAATATCAGCTGATGTTGCTGTATTATTATTAGGCAATGAGCTTGAATATGCAGAAGCTACAGTGTCAATAAATAACTCACATATACTAGCACTATTACGTATGCACATATGATGCCATTGTCCATCATTTGCAAAACTACCGCTAATTACCGAAGTCTGTGTTCCGTCGGATGCAATGTAAATCAAACGTTTCTGGGATTCTGCAATTTCATGTTTAATATATAATGCAATCGGCGTACGTGTTTTCCAAAATTCCGGTCGTTGAAAATATAAATTTGATTCATTAGTACCTGTAATATTTAAATCACGATAATCAAACGTTCCGTTATCAGTAATGTATCGCTCTCGAGTCACGCCGTGTTTATTGATTATAAAAGATAATAAATTTGAATCACTGACACCGACACGATCGCGATGCCAAAATGATAATGTCCAATCATCACATCGTTGCAATTTATTAAACAAATCATTATGTGGTATACGTATATATGTATTATCTGGAAATTCTGCAGCATTGCCTATAGACGCAGAAGTATTTGTCGCCGTAACCCCGTCGATTAGCTTTACGCCTTGTATACTTGCATCAGTATGTTCAGTACCATTTAATATGTATTTGAAATTACCGGTAGTATATGTACCTAAGCCAGACGGGAATCTACGAAATTCATCATTAAATGACATATAAAATACATTTCTAGAACTGCTAGCAAATGACGATGTATCAATTAATGGGTCTCGTAAATTACCGTTGCTGTCATCTCGTAACGTTATAGATGTATTAACAGGCGTTGCAGTAATAGAAACAGAACCAGGCTTTATACGTTCGCCTACATCTAAATATGGAATCGAAACAATAGATGCCGAAACATTTAAATGCTTTCTAGCCGTCGATCTATTTGTCAATTCGTGAGAACGTGCCGGGTCATATGGATACCGATAATATCTATGGTCTATAGTATCCCATACTGTATGTTGATTCGTACCGTCGCTATTTAATGGATAAACAGCCGCCGTATCATTTACATCAACTCTATTACCTGTGTAAATAGCATTATATTGAGTAACAGATGTCGAAGCATTTGTTATCGTATATTGCTTGTATGCACGGAACGGTCTACTTTGATAGTCATTCGATCGAATCCCTCGAAATACTGTAGGTGTTGCTGGCATGACATTTTAATTAGAAGTCTAATTTAACCTTAATCAATGCTTCTCTAGTAAACGCTTTTAACAATGGTTGGCTAAGTTTTGCTACTGCTAACAACTCACGTCGATCATTATACAGGCCTACACTAGTGATATATGTTTGTGGATCGTTAACAAATGAACTAAATGCAACTTGACCTAACGAGCCGGTTACAAATGACGGATTATTTGAATAATTATATTCGCCATTTTTAACACGTACAAAATAATATGTCGATTTAACTTGTTCTGCAGATCTGCCTTGTATTCCTCCGGTAATCGTCGATGGCGTTAATGCATGAGAACCTGACAAAGATCCAAAAAGTTTTTGTCGATTATTTCCCTCAATGCCAGATGCTACACCGGTGTTAAAACTTAAACCGCCGGCGGCTGCACTTAAATCTAATGTATCGCCATTTAATATAGCAACACCGTGCTGTGGATATAACAAACCGAAATATGTAGGCGATGAAGAATTATAAATACTAGTACCGCCATCAATTGAGCCTGATATTAAGTTATAAACTTGGCCAGCTTCGCCTTCAGTTGCAGCATTAATTGATGAATCATCAATAATTTGTCGGTAAATATTACTAGAACTTACTTCTGTAAATGCAGTGCCAGATGCTGAAATCTCAGCTAATGTAATTTCAAAATTACCTGGATCTAATTTTTCTCTATAACGTGCTCTATTAAAGTTTAAGACATATATAGAATCTGTATCAGTGCCGTTAATAGTAAACTTTCTATCATTAGGGGCTAATAACAATTGAGCATACTGACGATAAATAGCTCTAGAGGGTGTATCATTATTTAAATTACCTGTAGTATCAACAGATCCTGACCCATTATAATGTCCATATGCAATCGAAAGCATTGGCGTTGCAGTAGTATCTGTCTCCGGATCTTTATCATATAATTCATAAAAATATGATCTTTGAGCAGTGGTTGCAGTTGAACTAGAATAAAAACTAGTCATACTACCGGTGTTGCTAGAAAATAAACCTTTAGTAACAGTCTCTACTTGATTTGATAATACATCGTCAGGAGTCTGAAATGGCGTAAATATACGACCGTTACGTGCACGTAAAGATACTTGCTCCCGTTCCCTGATAATATCATCTGCCAATTGACGTGCTAATCGAGAAACTTGTTGACTAATAGTACCTGATTGTTGCGCTCCAAATCGCGGCGAAAATCCAGGTGTTGATATTTGACGATTATTTAATCCCATGTTTTATTCCTTTATCCTGCATTTAAGCCTGATGTAGCTACTTGTACTTTATTAACTGTAACATTAAGGGTCGCTCGGCCTCCGGTCTCATTTCCTATAATAAGAATAGTCGCTGTTTTATCAGCTAATAATTGAGGCTTAGCTACAAATTGGAATTCTAACCCAGTAACCGTAACACTTTGTGCTGCTTCCGAATCTCCAATAAATTGAGGCGATGATGCAGCTGCATTAACATTCGGCGCTGCAACCGTCGCTGTCAATGTTCCGGCATCTGAATCAGACAATATTGCAGTATATCCAAATGTACGGTTGCCGCCTTGGAAGTTTACTGTCTGTGGAAGTATTGCATATGACTGATTATTTTCTAGTGAAACGGATGTTTGGCCTATACTAACAACAGGAATATTTGCAGTACCTTTTGGTAATGTTACAAGCTTGTATTTTAACATCTGCGTTTCATCAGGCAATGCTTCTAATACTGGCATGTTTTCTATTGCCGCGCCGTAATATGCTGTACCAAGCGGGTGATCTGGATTATATAAATCATAATCAACCTCATCATCTGCTAATGCGAACTGCGTAATTTTAAATTCATCACGGCCGCGCGCTAACAATTCGCGTCCTTTTTTAGTAAGGATTGCATCAACTGTTATAGTACTGTTATTCAAATATCCCATGTTTTATTCCATCTTTTTAATAAATATGTAATGGCAATAATTATCTAACTGATATATTACCTGGCGTAATTACCGGAGACGTCGATCCGCCACCTCTAGTTTGAGGTACTGGATCTTGATTGAAAATTAATTGGTTTGGATTTGTTTCATATACTTCAATAACCGGTTTAAACCCTAATGCCGATATTGTAGAGTTTTGATTAATACCCGGGCATGTAATACGGCTACCGTTGAATCTTAAGTTATCGATCATTTGATATTCATCGTCATGATAACTAGCATCGGATAAACTACGAGAATAATATAATCCTAACGACTGGCTAACTGCTTTGTACTTATCACGTAAATACTTATCACCCGTTACGCTACCAGAATAGTGATAAGTGACTAACTTAAATACATTGCTAGATCTAGTAGTATCAATAACACTGCCAGTTGGCGATGTTATTAACGGATGTAATGAAGATGTAATTTCCGCCGGCAGACCTAAATTAGCTGCACCGGCCGAATCTTGGTTATAAGGAAATAATGTATAAATATGCTTATACACCGAAGAATTGACTGGATCTATACCTCTATCTAAATCCATTAAGTAATTGCCAGAATCGGCATATCCATTATCGCCTACATGATATACAGTTACTGCTTCAGCTAAGTTTGGTGCAGATGCGATACTAGCAGTATAAAGAATGTATTCGGCTGTTGCAGTAGGATCGACTGAATCAACTAACATGTCATACTGCGGTGTGGTGATAGTCGGACGTTTTGTGATTTGAACTTTTGATCTTTCTAATGCATGCGGTTCAATTAACAAACCCATTACATCATCTACACGCTCTGGTAGTAACTGCTTAATCTGGTTAAACAGTGTAAAGTCAAACTGACTAAAAACTCTTATATATGCATTTATATCATTTCTGTCAGAAAACTTTTTCCAATACTCTTTAGATAATGTCCTAAGTTCAGGATATGATGATTCAAATTCGTCTTCCGGGTTTCCTATATAATCATCTAATGATTCGCCGGCGAATTGATTGAAAATATCTTTATTAATTTGATCAGCCTGCGAATAAAATAATCCTAATCGATTAGTATCAATAGGTGCATAATCAAATGACGAACGTTCACTTGTATTAGTCGGTGATAATTGACGAATTACACTATTATCTTCTAAACGAATTTTTTGTGATCTAGGTGTATTTGCGCCGCCAGATATTGACTTAACATAATATGTTTCTTCAATTGGTACAAAATTTCCGCGTTCTGAATTTGATGGTGATGAGAATCCATATGCGCGCGCATTTGAGTTATATGCATCACCATCTGGGTTTGAAAAATCGACAATCGATTGATTAGGATGAGATGAAGAAATTATAGTACTATCCGTCGATAAATCAACTGCATTTAAGTCTGTTCCTAACGGATAATGACGTACTAACGTTGCATATGATGAAGTAGCTGATACAGTACCTATATACGATGTCGGATTAATAGTATGTTGAATAATCGTAGCCGAATCTAAATCTTCGGCCCATTCTCGATACTCTTGAATATATCCAATAAAAGGACTAGGGATATATGTTGAAGAACTATTTAAAAAGCCTTCTGATGCATCTTGAAATACATCGAATAAATCGGTCCATCCGCCGTCATCTGTTTTTGTTAGCCCGCCAATATGCAGATGTGAAAAATCGGAACTCTGATATTGAGACCATCCGGATTTGTGATATGTAGTGGTTACCGGACGTACGGTTATACTACCGCTATGAGATATAGTATCATTTGTTTTAGATTTTTGGTATATATCAACGTTATATGTAAGAGCCGTTGTATATGAATTATTAAAGATATTTGGCGAATCGGGAGTAAAATACCAATGCAAATTCCAAAATTCGTTATTATATAATGGAAGCCATTCAGTAGAACCAGTCATTGCAACTACACCTGATATTTGATCTAGATGTGAATAAACAATTCTTCCATAATCTGTACTTCCAGAATATGAGCCCGTGTATTGTAATATTATTGATGATCCGGCATACTGACCAGCTCCGATATCGGCAATTACTGTTAAAAGCTGCATATCAGATTTATTTGTAGGCTTAAATCGTAATTCACGCGCACGAGGCGGAATATCTGCAAATGGCGTAGATTCGAAATGATTGAATAAAGTTCTGTCTAGATCATCCATGTTATATGAAATCCTAGAATTGCCATCAAATTCTACTGCATATGAAAACCTATCTTCAATCAAAGTAGGAGCTTCATCACCTACAGTAGGACCGCCATATTCTCTAATGGAAAGTAAAGTCTGAGGAATACCATATGTATTCATCAATGCTTTAATCGAGCGTTCTGTACCTTTAGTTTTAAGTAAATAAGGTAAATTATTTACTATTCTACGCCATACTTCTGTTGTTATTTCTTCATCAGTTTTAGAAAATAAAGAACCAGTACTGGCATATGAGCCTGATGTATTAACGCCTAATGTATATTGCCAGAGAGACGATGCTTGTTTACCGTTAGCTAGCTTCCATCCTAACGACTCAGCAACATCATATAACGTTTCTTTGCCGACACCTAATTTAGGATGTTCTTCAGGTTTGTATGTTTTTGTAAGAGCATCTACGTACGAATATATAATATCAAAATGATGACCAATCATATTAACGAATAATTCATATTCGCTGTTATTTTCATCATTACGTATATGTTCTGGTATTGTTTTAACTAATGCAGTTTCACTTTCTCTATCATAGATAACAGCGTTATCGTATAATGACGTGTACCAAGCTTGGCCGATTGCCGAATCTACTTTATGATTAACATACGACCCATTCGATAAATATTTTGGCCATGGTGTTACTGTATATCCTTGTGCCCCAAGAACTGAACCAGATACGCCATGTGTAGTTAAACTAGCAGTAGGTTCATAATAAAGCCAACGTTCCCATGCATCAAATCCTCCTATAACAGAATCTAATCTAGTTTGGTTTGTTGCAATATTACCAGATAATGAACCAGAATCTGAACCTGACGCTGCTTGTAACGTAGAAATACTACCGCTGTAATATTCTATTAGTTCTAGTTTATACTTAAAATTATTTAAGCGCTCAGTCGCTGATGAATAAAATATAAAATTATCAAATGCAGAATAATCAACACCGACATTAATACCAGCTAACGACCCAGAAAAGTATTTATCAATAAGTTGTTGAGATGTTGATGTATTAGACCCTAACAATGAATTCCATGACTGGAAATCTGTTTCCGTAATTGTCGTATAACCTGGATCAATTTCAAAATTTGCACCACGGAGTTGAACCGGTGTTATTGTCGGATCTTCTTTAAAGATTGAAATGTTATCAATGAACGGATCGATCATTTCTTCAACAATCCATGCCGTATCATTTTGATTTATATTAACTGGCAGCGGTGTATATAGTCTAACGACTATATCATTAGGTTCTCTCCAATCACGTTGATTGATGATTTTAAAGATATTATTCTGACCGAAATTTAGTGCCAATGAAAATGCTTCAACTGCACCGTATTCATCTAAGTACTCATCTATAACGCCATCAAGCGAATCATCGTCCGTAGGAATTAGTTTAAGATGTAATTCACGTCTATCCGGCGAAATCTCTTTAATAAAAACTAAAGGATTTGATTCATTACCTAGAATAGGTTTATGTATATTGACAGTAACTTCAAACTCACCCCGTTCAATTCCAAATTTGGACATTGCTGTAGCATGGTCGATCCAAATAGTATCGTTTTCAAATACAAAATCTTGAATCGAACCACCAACGATATAATCGCCTATATCACGTACATATGCATGTAATTCAACAACAGATGTATCAGTCAATGTAACATTTTGAGTAGATAATTGTAATATATCAATATCAGATTGCTTCCATGTAATGCCAGCAGTTATACCATCCTTTTGTAAAATCTCATCTCGGTTAGTAAATCTATCTAAACTCATTGTTATCCTTAAGACTTCTGGTAATTTGTATACGTTTTACCGGGTGAGTATTTTTCTATTATTGCAATCACCGTTGCTGGCCATTTAATAGCAAACTTGTTACTATTACCGACGTTATTATATATTCTTTTACGAAGAAGTTGTATAGATTCATATACGTTATTAATATATGCTTTAGTATTTGAATTTAAAGTAAAAATAAAATCATTGACATCGTCTACTGAATTATTAAATTCTATGTATGCATTATCTATTGCATTTAATGTATTTAAAATTTCTTGGAATTGTTCTACTGTATCACTAGTAGCAATTGCATTTGTAATATCATCAAATTGGCTACTTAATAATTGAAATTCATTCGCAGTTGCTGACCGAGTGTTATCGATATCTTCTGCCAATTCGCGCACGTTCGCGCGTGTTCCAGTGTTAACACTGTCGCCGGCAATATCCCATTTATAATAAAATGCATTTAATATACTAGCACGTATATAACTACTACTCTTCATTGATGGTTTATCACGTCCAATGCCGTCTCTAGGAAGTTCAAACGTCTGAGCGTTTTTTACATTACCTGAATTCGAACCTACTTCACTTAACGTAACTGAGTCTGCATTAACAACACGTGACCATTCGCCTGCAATCTCATCTTCTTGCGATGTTGTTAAGTTAGAAGTTATACGTTGCGTTGTTTCAACTAATCTAAATAAAGAGTGTTCAGTACCTTTAACTTTTATGTTGCCGTTATTTTTAAACTTGATAAATTGCCATCTATCACTTGCATCGCCTATTCGAGTTATATCATTTTCAATCTGATCTAGAACAGTTATTGCAGAGTTTTGTGTACTGTTTAGCATAACGGTTGCATTAGCTACGATACTTGCAATTTCCTCATATCTAATATTAATCGTATCAACTAAATTATTTATTAAACTTTGTTCTATGGACTGCTCACGTAAAATATTTAATGTATCTTGGTCATAGTATTTAACACTGCCACGTGGTTCATATGGCAGTAAATATTCAATATCAAATGGATTGTTGCTGTACGTATCAATATAAGTTTTAAACTCATCTATATCCATTCGGTCTGCTTCAATGATATGTGCAAATTCATTCCATACTGGATCTAAGCCTTCTCTAGCATCTACAACATCTTCACCCGACAATACAGTTATGCCACCATTTTGTATTAACAAGTTAATATATCCGGCGCGGCCATATCTGCCGTTAGGGTCTTGATACCCGCTCACATCTAAATCATTTACATATGCATATGACCGAAATACTTCGCCATCCGTAACCTGTTTCCAATAACCGTTCGTCATAATACGTACGCCGTTGACTAAATCGTTTAATTGGTTATTGTCGTTTTGTATAACTTCTGAATTAAATTCTTCGTCCGTCAATGATGCCGGCGGCCATGATAAAATCACCATTTTACCTTCAAATCTAGCTCTTAACGATTCCTGATACGTCTGCTTACTATAAACTGCATTAAAATACCCTTTTGATACAGGATCGATATATTCACCTGGGTCACGCGTGAACGGCGATAATGGTCTATATCCACTTTCATATCTAATACGGAAATTCCATTCTGCACTTCTATCAAATAAACTACGGGCTGCAAATTCCGCTTCCGGCGATACTACTTCATCTATAATAGTAGTTTTACCATCCATAGATAAATCGAACTGCTGTAGTTGAGTATTATCAGCTATTGTTATATCGCGGTACGTCAATCTACGCTCTACTAACATGACCTCTAACGTTTTGTAATTAGGTATAGGATATGCAACATTATCACGAATAAAATATACGCAGAAAATATCATTCACAGAATCAAATGAACCAAGGTTTTGTGGCCCAGCTTGAATATATGCATCATGATAATCTACTGGTTCTTTAATTTGGTCTGGATGGATTAGAAATAATCCAGATACGCCCGGTTCATATTGTACTTCTTCATCTAAAAAGAAATTCCATTCTTCGTCCAACAAATCATCTAATATGTCTTCGTCAATAGTCGGAATTGATTTTGTAAGTTGATAATTCGTATGTTGTACAACAGATGGCGATACTTGTAATACTTGTCTCGAGTTACGTGAAGTAGGTTCGAATTCAGGTAATGTAACTTGATCGATAAGTTCTTGATTAGGGTCAAGTTCTTCAGTCAGAATACCGGCTTTAAAATTGGGGTCATCAGGAAACTCATCACGCATTATCTCAAGTAAAAGGCTATCTAGAGTAGGGGATGTATGTTCTGGTTTATTAGCTGCTGTAAATCGGTTTGTTGCCATCATCTATCTACTCTAAAGTAATATTTGTTATCATGAATTTGTACATCTTCACCACCTTCGCGCTCAATACGTAGTACTAACTTATAATACCGTTCCGTTAAGAACGAATTAAAATCTATATTAATATAGTTACCGGACGAATCACATGATATGCGCGTAGAACCCGTATCAAACGGAATGATAGTTTCGTCAGTAACAGAATCTAAAACACTCCAATACGATGATGTCGGCAATCTATAATTATCTAAATATACTGAAGACGTTTGATATGCACGTGTCGGGAATTCTGGTCGCGTCTGAATACGTAGCTTAGCTTTCTCAGATTCATGATATGCAGATCGCAAATTTGTAAAGTACGGAACATATATATCGCTGTTTATTTCAGTAAACGAACCCGTTCCAGATAAGATAGAATTGTCATAAGCTACTTCAAGTCTAGGTACGTAGATCGTATTTGATTCTCGACCAAAGAATTTTAAGCTACCAGCTAAGTCGCCAGATATTTCAACAGCCGTTGGCCATTTGATAATTAAACCATGATTTAAAATATCATTAGATATCCATGCATTCATTATCGGAGTGATATTTAAACGGACATCTATAGTTTCCGCATTACTAAATGATTGACTAGCTCGATAACTTATGCTATTATCTGCAGAACTAGTTAGCCATGTGCCGCCGCCATTTAAATTAGTAACACTTTCTTGGCCGGCTGATTGAGCAGACCCAGTATTCCAAGCAGATGGTAAGCTGACATCAGTCCCATTACGATAGTACCATGATACACCTACACGTGATTCTGGGTCAGAATCAAATGTACCAGTGCCCATTGTCCAAGATTCCGAAATTGGATATGCTTCAATCGAAAAATTTGCCGGTACAGAATTTGCATTAGCCAATCGTAATGTTAAATATGCAGATGACGATAATGGATGAGATGCAAATGCAGGTATAGTACCATTGTTAATATCGGTACGTAACGTCGTTACATTATTTCCTAAATCTAACAATACACGTGAATTATATGTGTTACTTAACACATTGCCCATATCATCGCGAGAACCACATGCAATCTTTGTTAATTCAAGTATAGAATCTAATCCAGTATTACGTTCTGGATATTTTTCATATATAGTCGTATCACGTTCTATGTAATAAAGTTTATACATATTATGCCTTTACTATTCTTCCTTTAATATCAGAATCGGGATACTTAACTTCAAAAATGCAAGGATCTAAACTCGGATATACAATACCATTTTTAGTAGCACCATTAATGCTATATACATTATTGTTATAACCTTTATTAGCATCATATAAATTTATTATATCTAATTTAGGTACACTTTGAACACCATCAATTTTATCAAGTTCCGTCATTAAATTAGATATGTTTAAACTACCGTTAATCTGCATACGTTCATTATTTAACAACGTCTTAAGCCTATTTATACAACGTATTAACACTTCATTACTATTGGCATTAGGCCTAGGTATAATTTCAAACTCTACGCCAATATTAATCACATATGCAGTTTTAATATTAATTGCATCCGTTAACATTCTATAATTAGATAAGTATGTACGTAAATTTTGTTTTACTGCAGTATTAAGCGGTGTAAAGTTACCGGCGACGTCATAACCTAACGTATATAAATTTAGAGCTAATGGATTAGATATAGTCTCGCGTGGATATTCATTATCTGATGTATTAATTTGGGTATCACTGACAATATATGCCTTTGCAATTGATCCGTATTTTGAAGGCATTGCATAACATCTAGAAATATAATCTTCACGTGTAATAGCTCTATTTTGAGCAGCAAATGCTGCTATGGCAGATTGACGTATATTTTCGATATCATCTTTAGCTTTTCCGCCACGTGCCGGTACAGGATTGTTTACAGCCAGAGATGCTTTTGTATCAGTCAAATCAACGCCGTAAATTTCTGTTGCAGTATTATATGGTACAGATAAAATTGTTGTCAATGAATTAACACTTACATTCTCTTTTGTGCCGCCACCTACCGAATATGTAACAGTTAGTGTCTCATTATTTGGAGCCAATCCATATGTACTAGTATATAAAAAGTTCGATGGATCTATGTTATTGTTTGTAGTTCGATTTAAATACTCTAAGCCGCTACCAATGTTCTTAGGATTAGGAATTAATTCTTCATCAGCATCGGAACTTATACCAGCACCAAATTGTATTTCGGTACGTAAGTCTTCTCTAAGTCTAGTTACAAACCTTCTAGGTGTACGTCGTAATTTTAAAATATACGGCACAGCACTTCTAAATGAAGATAGGGTTGAATCATTAAATGGAATGTTCTCGATATCTTCGAATATAGTGTCTTGCGCTAAATAATCGACTTGATGCCATGTCGAGCCTTCGTCGCTAGTAACACTGATTATATCTAATACATTAGTATCTGTTAATGCAATTTTATCATATATTTTAGGATCACCGAATGTAAATGTAGCCGTCTTAACCTCGCCAGATATTGCCGGAACGGATTTTTTGTATAAGTAGTATTGTACATTACCATTACTATCAATCTCATATACAGAAATATCTAATGGATCTATAGAACTTGATGATGAAAAGTCTACAGTCGATAATGTACGAAATGTGACATTATCATTACCGGTCACTGTCATTCCAGGTTGGATTGATAACGTATATCTTTCATCTGGACGTGCAGATGCTCCAGAACCAAGTGCCGGCACAAGTTGATACACATCTAAATCGACTAACGCGGGTGAATTTAATTTTGGCTTATATCCCAACATTTGGGATAACTGCAATACATTAGCATCTTCTTTAGCGCTATTAAGTAATGACTCTCTATAAGAAGTATCAGTGTAAAATGACAATACATCGCCGACATATGATGCCATTTCCATAAACATCATACCAGGCGACGATTCATTAAAATCATTGTAGGTATTGGGATAATACGTACGTGCGAAGTTTATTAAATTTTGTCTAAACTGCGCAAAATCTTTATTAAGATATTTTACATCTTTTTTAACTAATGTCATTAAAGTCCTCCATATACCTGTACTAATCTACTCGATGCCGGCGAATATGTATCTTGAATTGGTTCTGATACTATAATTGCATTTTCTTGAGCCAACACATTAATGATTAAATTAGCACCGTTACGTGTTGTACGAAAACGTATTCTGATATCTATTCTATGTTCATTGGTAACCACATCGACAGCGTCGAGTATAATATACGGAATCCATGTATTAATATCATTAGTGATAGATTCTGATAAGTCGGATGCTAAGGATTCATACGACTGACGAAATAAAAACTCACGAATTCTAGTCCCAAAATTAGGTTGCATGAAACGTTCACCCTTAAGGGTATGTAATAAATTACGTAAATTACTTATAGACTGTTCCTCTGTTGTATACGATTGTACAAATACGCCTTTACCATTTGTTCCAGCAGCATCATACGATGTCTCTTCTTTTAGTCGTCCGGTAACTGGTCTATTTAAAGGTAAGAGTATACCTACACCTTTATCTGGCGTCTCATTGATTGGTTCATATCTATAAACACTACGTGCCATTTATTATTTCTTTTTATCCATTGCCTTCATTAACGAAGAATAGTCGCGCGTAAGAGCGTTAACGACGGCTTCACCGCCTTCCTTAGATTTTAATGAATCTGTAGAAATAGCATTGCCAGATACATCCTGTACAGCGACAGGCTCGGCAGATTGCATTCCAAACGCTTGTGCCATTTCAGATCTAAAATTCATAGTAGACCATTCATCTGATGACATTGCGGATGTTTCATTTAAGATGTCATTTAACATTGGATTTTTTACGTACTGCTTTTGAGACTGCGTTGCTTGTTTATGCATACGCATGCCGTGGTCTATAACTTCATTGTGAGATTTTTTTGGTTCCGTACGTTCGTTTAACTCATGACGAATGGCAGTACGTACTTCTTCTCGGATTATTGTTCGTAACGCTTTTAGAAATACTTTAGAGTTCATAAAATATCCTTTATAATAAATATGTTATTGCTTTAGACTTGCAATTGTAGAATCGATCTTAGATAGATTTGCTTTAATAGTGCCAAGTTTTGTTAAAATAGATGTTGTTTGGCCGACAACAGCACCAGATGCACCGGCTAAAGCTCCGGGTGCCGGCGCTAATGGAGCAAGTATCACAAGCCCCGCAGCAACCGATGCTTGCGCAGATCCAAATGTAGTAGTTGCTACTGACAAAGTATTGACTTGAGTCGTTAGGGCATTAACTTGCGAATGTAAGCTTTTCAATTCATTTTGTATATCTTCAACCATAGTAAAAAATTTATCCATGTCCGATGCCCATCCTGGCGTTGCAATAGATACGGTACTTTTACCTGAAATAATTACTTCGTCGACCTTGCTATTAATAGTAATACGGTCGCTATTTAAAATAATTTGCGGTTCTGAATAACTACGTGTTGATAGTATACCGCGGCCTATATTTTGCTGTGAAGTATCTAATTCTAGCTTTTGCGACGTTGATAAAATAATAGATGATGCATCGCTTTGAAAATTTTCGACGTTTGATTCTTGATTGTTACCTGCAGTAAGTATCATCAAAGGTTCATTGACAGGTCCATCCCATGGCGGTAATGTATTATACAATAACGAACCGTTTGATGCACGTGAATTAGTATCTACACCAGATGAAAAACGTATTGAAGAACCAAATCGATCATTGATAATTAGATCTCCTTCATATGGCTGTAATGTATTAACAGATTTTTCTGCAAACGAACTTTGTTCCGGTACTTTGTTGCCTTCTGGTGATATAAACGAATCTAACGTCGAGCCTTTGGCTACTGTGTTCATGATCCATGGTAGCTGATTTATATTACGCGAACCGTGTAAGTTTAATGTAGTTGTATAATAAAATCGATTATCATTATATTTGTTTTCAGCAGTCCCCGATGGTAACATATGAAGCTGGACTATCTCGCCGTGCAAGGGAACACGTGTAATATAATCTAGTAAAGGTAAAACATATGTTTCACTAACAGCCTGCGTCCGGTTATTTTGAGTACGAACTAAAATTTCGCCTGGAAGCCGTTCTCTTTGTACACCATTCTGATCAGTAATTGGTAGGTTATTGTACGGACCGCCGTTACCTTCATCTATCACTTGAGCGTACGTCATCAATATCCTTGTTTATATCACTCTGTTCAGTTTTTAATGACTTAACTTCGTCTTCTGCTTCTTGTAATAATCTAGAACGTTCTTCATCTGACAATCCGAATTCTCCACCTTCTTCTTTTGTTCCGGCAGACATTAACCGCTGTACAATGCCAGCTAACTTAACTAATGCATCATCGTTTTTAACGGATACTTCGATATAGTCTTTTATCATAGGAACTAATAGAGTAGCATCGCTTATGTTTTTAACTAGAGGCTGCAATTCTTGAATTAGTCCATCTATTTGTCTAGATTTCTTTTTAGAGTTATGATAGACATCTTTCATTAGGTCCGAAAACGTCGTACCCTTGAAAAGTTCAAAATCATTAGGATCCATACTGCCCTTTAAAATAAATATGTATATATCTATTTCAGGCTAGAATTTGGCCGGTCTTGCGATAAACAGAAAACATTTTCATGAAATCTTTACGCATTACATTTATTACTTTAGTAATGTTTTGAGTTTTAAGCCCGGTCCGTTCTCTTATAAGAATGTATAATGCCTTTTTATTAAAATCTTCAATATTTTCGCGCATGCGAAATAACTCAAGTATCGCATCGGCTACTGCAATATCTCTACTATTTGTAAATATAGATGTAAGATTTACATCATACCAATCGCACCAAAGATTGGTAAAATCACGTAACTGAGATTGTTGATCGTTTAATGAACGTTCGATGTCTAAATCTCGCGAGTTGTCAATCTCATCAACTTCCGCGCGCGCCTTAAGCTTGGCATAGTTTTGGTTGTTTTGAATTATAAGATAGTTTTTAGCAATAATAGAAAAGTAAGAAAAGGCTTTTCCCTTACCTGCTTTATATTTGTGTATCTTCTCATTAAGAAATGCAACTACCTCGCATTTAACATCTTCATATGGAATATCAAAATAACTAAATTTAAATGTATGATATATATTTTCTACTAATTTATCAAAAGGATAATGAATATGTTCTCTATATAATTTGTTTCGAGCATTTTGATCATCTTCATTATTATATGCAATAATTGCATTCTCCGTAACAACTGTAAAGTACTGCTTCTTTGACGGTTTTCGCCCTCGCTTAGAATTAGGATCTACTGGTTCGTATTGTTCTAGCCATTTATAAAACGCCTCTGCCGATATCATTAAAAACTCCTATTGAGTAACTCAACTATATCTCGAATTTCTTTAAAAACAAAACCAATTTCGTCATCGGCTTCAAAGGAACCGCGGTGGTCGATAGCTCTAATTCTAGAATTAGATTCAGACATTTTAGTTTTTAGTTCCTTAAAGAAATTGTAAAACTCTGTATTAGACTCTTCCAATTCGCGTATATAGTCTTCCAATTTTTCTTGTCTACGTATTGCAACTACGTTACCAATTATAGAGGCTACTAATACAATAGCTATAGTTATAACTGCATATTCCATGTTATTCTCCAAATAAATCTTCAAACAATTTGTTTGCGTTTATCGAAGGCTTTGGTCCACTAGCCTTCTTCTTAGTAGTAGATTTGGCCGGAGCATTATCACGCCACTGCTCGTATTCAATTCGAGCAGCCATCATATCAGCATGATGTAAGATGACAGGCAAATTGGTGCGTAACTTGCTATCAGCACTTCTAGAAATATAATAAGGCTTATTAGCATCATCATACAAGCCATCATGAATACGAATTGCTTGATACTCATTCCATGTCACTGGTACTTTAAAGTTTTGAAGTACCCATAGTCCTAAATCAGGTACCATTGAAAATGGGTTGTTAGGATTATACTTGTACATCTTACCTTGGTTTTTACGATGCCATTCCGAGTCGTTAAAAATGTATACTTCGCCACCGTCATTAGGAAATCCAGCTTTACCTAAATCATGATGCATTGCTGCAAACATAAGTTCTTCTTTTGTGAAGCCATCTAAACTAGCACCCATCTCTCCCCATGAAGTATACAACTTATCTGCACAATCCATTACACGTAATACATGATCTACATAACCGCCTTCGAATGCATTATGGTAATGATCTACGCTCGAAGCTGGCATTGTCATCATACGATCTTCAAAGAAGTCATACATTTTATTTAGCGCGGTCGCGCGCTCTGGAAACCATGATTCGACTCGTTCTCGATACGTTTTCCAATTTTCTGCAATTTGATCTAATGTTAAACTCATGTTAATTAACTTGATTAATAATATCTAATTCAACGGCTTCCATGGGAGATAACCACATATCTGTACGTAGCTTTGTCATCCACCACTCTTTATCTTTATTACTTCTAGCAGCTAGTAACTCATACATGTTATTTAACGATTTTTCATGAAATGCAGCTTGTACTGCAATGTTAGAAATATTCGTATAATCGTTACTAGATAACGGTTCATGCAGCATAATAGATGATCGTTTACTAGCGACACGTACACCAGTACCCGATAAAAGAATTAATGCAGCTGCTGACCATGCAACACCGCGACATATTGTGTTAAATTTTATACTCGCCGATTCCATAAAATCAATAATACCAAATGCTTCGAATAAATCTCCGCCAGGTGAATTGATAATTACATTGATTGATTCTGTATTATTTTCTTTTACCAATGCACGGACTTTAAGTATAAATTGAGATAATGTATTGCTATCAATTTCACCATTAATAAAAATGACATTATCATCGAAGTCGATCAAATACTGTAGACGATCATTCAATGATACAGTCTCTATCGATTGACTAGAATTATCGCGCTGCGATATATTATCTCCGTATATACTCATAACCTAAATATATAAACTTCTTCTTAATAAGACAAAGTATTAGTTAAGTTTTTTCAACTTTCGTTGAAGCCGTCGCATCTCTACATGGCCAGCCTTAACGTCCTTTTTCCATTTAGCCTTTTTTATTTCACCACGCGTAAATGCAATCTGTTGTAAAATTTGATCTTTAAGCTCTTCCTTTTCTCGTTTTGAAAGCTTTGTTTTCTCAGCTGGCTCAATTTTTGTAGGTTCTAATGTACCTTTAAGCTGTGGTTGTTCTACACCTTTATGAAAAACGTTGCCTTGAGGATCGACAAACTCTTTCATAAATTGCCATCCGCGCGGGCGACCTTTAGAAACATACCCACGCGGTTGTTTTGGTGGTTCAACTGTTTTTTGTGTACAGCTACTACAAAGAACTGCAACCGCATCACTACCTACTTCAGACCAATTGGTACACCTAGGTTTATTTTTAAACTGTTCCCATGACCAATGATTCTTATCTTCGATGCTATTACGGCAAATCATAAGCCGTTTTCCATTCTGCGTACGTGTTTTAAAACTATATTTAATTTTTTTCATAACTACATTAGTTTATGTCCAATATGAATTTCTTGGATTTGATGGCTTTTTATTTTTTTTTAATTCCGTTTCTTTTGCAATTTGATTTTCTAACCATTCTCTATCGTCATCACTAAGACTTCCAATTGCATTATTCAGGGCCATGTCATGAGCATGTTCCTCGTCCCATTCTTCTTCTCTAGCTTCTTGCTGTTTGATAAATTTAGCAAACGATTTATCTTTATCATACGTTAACCCGCCAGATATAACATCCGCAGTATCTTGTAAATGGTCTAGTTCTTTGTTATTTGATTCTGTATCTTTCATTACTATATGTCCTTTATTCTGATCAAATGCAAAGTTTGCAGCCACTACTAAAGATATAGCCAAAGGATCAAAAACAAAAATTATTATTAATAAAAGTATGTTAATAATCTTATCCATTGGTGCACCCGTCAGGCCTGATAAGTATTTTAATGGTCCTAACTCATTAGCGATGTCATTGCCATTACGTGTCTCGACTATCTCCGTTTCATAATCAAATAGCTGAGTATTTAAAATATCAATCTTAGAGTTGATAACCGTTTGACGTTCTATTGCTTGATCTAATTGATTTTCTAATGCTCGTCTAGTCGATGATGATGTTGTAGTAATAATATTTCCTTCATCATCTTTATACTGTATAACGTTATTTGATAGCCCCTGTCGCAATTCTGATATAGCTGTAGTCACACTCGTTTTCTCTTCCGTATATACAGCTAACTGGCCTTTAACATTATCGCGTTTAGTTTCTATTAACTCAATTTGAGCATCTAGGTTTCCAGCTAACGCAGCTGTTTCTTGATATGCTGCAGATAGGAATCCGTATATTCCAATTGAAGTAATAAGAATTAAAATGATACATGCAGCAGCTAAATACGCACGTAATAATTTATTTATACGATTCCAGTACTGGTATAGCAATGATGCAATGACTAATTTGGAAATTTCCAAAGAACTAGCCATTATTAACACTTCTAAACTAGCGCCGGCGAATAACTTACTAAGTCCTGTAACAGAATAAAATGCTGCCGATGCAGACACCGAAAGTGCGCTAAGTGCAATTATAAACGGTAATATTCTGTTTTTCATTCATTTTATGAAGCGGTGACTCTATCTGTTATAATTTGTAATTTATGACGCATTTGCCGAAATCGGTTACGAGCCTCCGCCGGATCAATTGGTAATTTCCGTTCGACTGCTGAGTCAAAAATCATAACCATATTGTCGACTTCATCTAAAAGTCGTAATACATTTTCTCTATCTTTCATAAGTAAAACCTTTTGTATAAATATTAAGAAACTAACAATCTAGAATTTTCTTTAATTACATCATTCTTATACCGTAAAACGGCTAACTCTTTGGCTTTGGCTTCGACAACGACGTCGATGCGATTGCCGTAGCTGTCGATAGGCTTGGTAATGTAATCGGAATGCGCTTGAGCCTTGATCTTCTGAAACTGCTCATGCATCTTGGCAAATGTCGGCCAATTGGGCATATCGTCAATGCTAATGCCATGGGACTCACATACACGTTGCAAAGCTAATGTCTGCTCATCACGTCGTGATTCGGAATAGTGAGTACACTGCACGACATCGTCCGGCCAAGTCGAGCCGGCTAACTCTAACGCTTCGCGTTCGGATAAACCACCAGTATGGAATGTATGGTGAAAATAGTCAAACGTAATTGGAATACCAATCTCTCGATGGAATAACTCGTACAACTGCACAACGCTGTACATACTGGGTTTGTCGTCATTCTCGATAACAAGTCGGGCCTTGCATGCATCGGATAGGCGTTGCCAATTGGCAATCCATCGCTTGGCCGTAGTCTCATGGTCACCATAAGCGCCGCCGATATGAATATTGATCTTGTTATGCGGTGACGGGTCAAACCCCATAAGATCGAATATCTCAGAATGGCGCTCGAGGCCGATGATAGTCTTGTCCGCGACCGCTTGAGTAGGCGAACCTAATACGTGGAACGGACCGGGATGTGTCGTAATACGATGGCCATGCTGCTTGGCATAGTTGCCGGCAATACGTAACGTATCTGCTAACTCGTCATACTGCGGTAGCTCATGTAGCTCGAATTGGTCGTGCCATGGAACAAGCTCAGAACCTAGCCGAAACAAGCGAATATTGTTTTCTTCGTTCCATCGGAGATACATAAGCAAGTCGTTGGCATTGGCTAATGCTAGCTCACCTAACTTATGCAAATCACGCGTAGGATACCATGTCGCTTTGCGACAACCGCGAGACGTTGTAACACGGCCGCCTAACTTTTTGGGCCGGCTTGTTAATGTCATGTTAACACATGCATAACCGACTTGTACTAAATCACTCATATATAAAGATAATAACTATTTCTCAAAAATCAAAATTGTCCTGGTGCAACTTGCATACAAGTAATGTCATTTGCTCGCCACATATCTACTACCTTTTGTCGGTCATCAAATACACAAAGAATATCTGACTTATCGGTAAACAAATCATCAAGCCATCCTTGCTTAAGTTTATCATCTGGCATAAATGCCCATGGGTGCCCGGTCGGACGCATCTTAAGAATATCAAATGGTACATTGTGGCGATTCAGCCAATTTCGAGTAGCATCCTTGGTCGCCTTACTCCTTCCGGAAAAGATGACAATAGTTTTACCAGAATCTTTAAGCGATTGTGCCATTTGAATTACTGGATCGTTAGGCAAATCTAAATCAATATTTGTAGGATCGAAAAATTTATCCCAATCCATTTTGCCATCTGGCTTTGTCGCTAATTTGCGACGATCGTCGATCAATGCCAATGTGCCATCGAGATCGAAGATTACAACTTTATTTTTCATCGTCATTTATTATTTAAAGTAAGAGCGAGCTTATGGGTGTTTCGGGGTTTCTGGTATGCTGGCCTTACTACAAACCCTTTTTCTTGATGCCAACCTAACAGCGTACTCACTCGCTCTTACTTCTTCTTAATTTCTTATATCTAAAGATAAGAGAAAAAAAGTACGAATCCAAATTTATTCGGAAATTATTTCCGCATCAGGCACTAAATTGCAAAAATAGAAATGGTCATCTTTTTGTAATATCGTATCACAATGTGTCCATTTCTTTAACAATACACTATCCAATTCTTTTTTAAAATGGCTTCTACGTATAACACGTTCCACAATAAAGAGTTGGTTCTGGTAATCTATATACTGGTATTGCTTCAAAGCGTTGTTAATCGTTCTTAAAATAGGTATAAGAGGCTGATTTGCGGGCCGGCCTACGTAACTAATTACTTAATCGTAACCTTAACTGGTTTTTCTTCTTTAACAAATGGAACATGGATAGTCAACAGCCCTTTATCAAGAGTTGCTGTTGTCTGCTCAACGACAAACTTACTAGCCAAGCGCCAGCCTAAATCGAAATTGCGTTTTGCAATCCCACGTTGGATATAATCGTCTTCTTCACGATTATCTTTGCGATATGCGACCCTAATAGTATCGCCTTGAGCCAAAAGCTCAATATCATCACGCTCAGCTCCTACGACTGCAATCTCAATTAAAAGACCTTCATCGGTCTCTCGAATATCTACTGGGTGATGAACTTTGGTTTGAAAAGCTGATGCAAAATCTGAATTTGCATTAAACATATCTCTAAACAAGAGATCGAATGATTGTAGTGGATATCTACTCATAATTTTTACCTCCTTAGATGGTTAAACAATAATTTTTAAAAAATGGCCGACCCGCAGTATCAACCCTTTTCAGATATAAATATAATAACTTTAACGTTAAATGCCAAGTTATTTTAAACTTTTTTAATTTTCGCAGATAGGTGATACTTGTGATAGCAATTTATAGACACGTAAATATCTCCTCGTATCCCAAATTGTTTTTGTTTCGTGTATTCGAGATAAAATAAGACCATCCATCCAAAGCTTTTTAACGAATGTTTTTAGAAGCTTAAGGCTAGATGCATTTAGTCGTAACACATCACCATATTGTATCACGCTCATATATTCATCATCAACAACTACTTCTTGAAATTGAAACATTAGATCTTGCCGATCATACATTCCTTGCAAGTATTTTTCAATTTCAACTTCGCCGTTACGGTGTATATCTTCAATAAAAGCTATTTTTAACGACGGCGGAAGTCCGATGAATACATCAAATTCATCCTCATGTAATTGTAGGTCACTTAACTTCATAATACTATAGATTATCTAATAGTAAAGAGAGTGACTGGGTCATGGATAATACCCTCTTTAAAATAAATATTAGATTTCGTTAATCTCATCAAATAGAATCTTATGAATATGCTTGCATTTATCTAGCTCAGAATCAAAGTAAGAAAGGAAGATATCATGAATTTTAACTGACTTTGCATCACTTAATGATAATACATCATATCTTCCTTTCTTAAAAAGTCTATCGATTCCTTCATAACCTAGCCGCAAATATTCTGATCTAATTAGATCAACGTTAATACTGCGACGATGAAACCCCATTATCTGCTCAATCTCCCCATCATTCCTAAACGATAACGCTTCATGGTCGTCTCACGTGCTGTCTTCATCGTTTCTTCGATAAGTTCCAATTCGTCCCATGTAAGATCAAATGATTTATTATCAATCATAAATGTTCCAATGACCGGACGCTCCGGTGATTTTTGAAACAAATTTGCGTCGATTGATTGATTACATTCAAAATCAATTGAACCGTAATGACGTCCATAACGACGAACCTTTTGCTGATCAACAGAATGTCTATTGTTTATACTCATAGTTTTAAAATTTATAAATGATTAAAATGAACATGTCATCGGACATTGTATGGTCTAACGCAACACGTCCAAATGTATTTTGTGCCCAATTAAATATATCACCGGCGTTCCAATTTATCAAGCCATCTTGTGTATTTGTTACATCCGATGTTAACGAAATTACGACTCCTAATTCTGCAGTGTCATACATCTTAGAAATAGTACTCTGAAGATAGTCCATATCAGATTTCGTAATATCTGCATCATAACGCATATTATTTGAATTGATATTAACACACCATTCTGCTTTTACACTATCATCTAAGTTAAGCCAATCCGCCGTAGTGACATTGATATTGTCATTTAGTGCAGTACATGCATCTACCAAAGGTTGATTTAGTTCTATACCTTTATACTGAATGTCATTCGTTGTAAGTTCATAGTTTGAACATAACCATCGGCCAAAGTCTCCTCTACCTGCACCGAAATCTAATATACTACGAGTCGGATCATCAATATGCGTTGCAATTGCTTTATACATATTAAACTGCTGTTCTCGAGTAGCATATCCTACTGCCTCCGGAGCATACTGTAAATAATCCGGGTCAGATTGTATCGTCGTCTCGAGCTCAGCTTGTTCCGGCTCGGTTAATTCGACTTCTTGTAATTCATCTGAAATAATATCTTGCATTTCAGTATTTTGTTTTTTAATTTTTTTTCTTATTCGATCGAACATTTGCTTTACGTTTACGTCTATTAATTCTATTAATCTTTTCTTCTAATGAAGATAAGTCCATTCTCATTGGATGTGTACGATTAAAGTTCTGCGTTACCCTACATGCCATGGCTGCATACTCCCATGCAGTATCTTCATCATTAGTTTCTGGCAGAAAATATTCTTCTGCTAAGATGTTACCGTTTGCTGTAACTTGAAGTCCTGCATCAGTAAACTCGATTCTTGCGGTAGGGTGTTGTTTAAGTACTTTACGTTTAAATTTGTTCATGACTTAGTATGATCTGGCACCAATCGTTGGGAAGATTAAATCATTATATTTTTCAAAATGACCAACCTTTCCATCGTCACCATCAATACGTAATTGAACATCTGAACCATAGTTTGCACGCGTATGCCCTAAACTCTTATCAACATACATATGTGTAAATCCGCCATTAGCATGCCACATATGAGTCATTTGTGGATCGATAAATGTATTAGTTCTAGACTTACTTACTGTTACAATTGGTAAGCCTGACCCACGTTCTGTTCGGAGATCGTATCCTACGATTGCATTTTTTTTCTTACGGATATTTGTAACCAATGCTACTTCATATCGGCCTTCGTTGAAAATAACAACATGGTCGCCTTGTACATATTTACTCATTATCCTTTGTTTTGAGACTCGATAACTTTCATAATAGGACTAGCTGATATCGACTTAACTTCGAAGTCAATTCCACTATGTTGAAAATCTTCATTAACCATTGCCTCTGCATGCGTTACTGTAGCGGCGTTTGCTAAATATGTTTCTGTTTGCCATTTAACTCCTTTAGGAGTATCTGTAGCGACCTTTACCTTTACTAGATAATAACTCATAACTTTTTGTTTTAAATATAATAACGATTTTTTATAATTCCAAATTTAAAATTGCTTTGGAATTGGTGTTGTTCTACGCCCGCCTTGGGTACGTAATGCTTCTAACTGTTCTGCAATTTCTACTTCAGCTTTAATCAGTTGCATAATTTGTGATCGTTCGCCTAACTCAGATTCTAAGACTTTAAATTTATCAAAAGATCCTGTATCGCCGGCCGCCGCTTGTTTTGCTGTTTTTGCTAAGCCAAGTAATCGTTTGGCAATGTCATTCCGTAATACGGAACGAGTCATTGTCCCGAACCCGGTGACATATACTTCTGGATCTACTGGATCAAAATTTTCGATATCTAAAATACGTCCATACTTACCACTCTCTTCTCGTACAATGGTACGTACTTCTTCTCGAATAATATCTTTAAGTCTGTTTTCTAAGTCGGTTTTCATAATTACGATCTTTTGCTTTCAGCAACTGATTCTTTTCTGTACTCTGTAACTAACTTTTTGAGTTCACCTATAGATTTACGTGCTCTAGTTGCAGCTGCCTTATTTCCTTTCTCAACATACTTAGTATGATTGTCTACAAACTCATTCCAATGAGCTTCCATATTTGTAAATAATTCTTGTGATGTCATAACATGCTCCTTTGTTATAAATATCTAATGTTAGATAAAATAATGATCTAATGGGTCAACGTTCGTTTGTATGAAACATCTGTTAAAAGATAGTTCTAACTGTTCTTCGTCAATAATATCCACGTCTTGATAAATAAGCTCTCCATCGAGATACACTTCACCTATCAGAGTATCATCATCAACAAAGTATTCGATGTCATCGCCTTCGAAGATATCACCCGTTTCTATATTTTCTAAAATAATCATTCATATATAAATATTATCGATAATCTTGATTATGGGTGAGTTTTTCATACGCATATTCCCAAATTTCTAACATATCTTTAAAACGATGTTTAGATTGGGCACGCATCTTATTGACCTGTGCATTAAACTGCTCACGCAATTGACGTGACTCAATTTCGTTATATACGAATAGGAAACGATCTTCGCGATTCATAGTCTTACCTCCCCTGACCGCGATATGCTTTTTTATAATTTTTAGATTGTTTATTCTTACTATTTTTTGTTTTAGCGTGCACGCCTGGACGCTTTTTTGGGGTTCTAGCAGAATACCCTGAGATAGACATTTTTTTAGCCATTGTTAACTTTTGATTTTAAAACTTTTATTTTAACTAAACGAAACTGGCCATATGCCAGTCTGAAACGATTTCTTAACTCCATTAAATTTTGACGACACCTAGGTTCTGGATAATCACAATGCATAGGATACTTTACCCAACATTGGCCTCGTCGACTTTCAATCAAGCATTTATAAATATGAATAAACGGGAATGGTTTAGCCTTTTTTATGCTTGCCTCGTATAAAGTCTTGTTGCTTTTTGATTTCATCTTTAAGCTGTTTTTTATCCGTAGTGTGCTCCTTGGTACTATGAATCTCCGGAGACTTTACGCCTATATCTTTGCCTAGGTACTCTTCAATGTACCAGGCTGCTTTTTTATGCGCATCCTGCTTCCAAAAGCAGTTAGGAATGATAGTACCGGTACGCATGCGCATTTTATACGACTTATCTTTCATTACTTCGATAACAGTACATTCTTCAATACCACCTAAAAAACGTACTGCGGCTTTATCACCTACAACTAATTTTTTCTTCCTGGGCATGTGTTATATGTTTACAACGTTTATGAAACTTAAATCCGGTACAGTTACAACTCCAACGGTCATTGATGTTAGTTACTGTATATGATGACTTACCATTGCTACTAGTAACATTATATGATTTGATTTTTGGAGGCTCCGGCCGAATCCATTTGATATCAGCGCGCGTTGTATTAGGCGGAACTGGAATCCATCCGGGGCATAGATATGTACCAGATCCTACTGATACAATTGCCGGTGCATAGCTACCTTTAAACTCGATCATTACGCAGCGAGATATTCTTCAACACGCTTGCACATTGTCTTGAATTTGTAAACGGCATCATCCGCTTTGCAAAGCTCGGACTTAACAAGCTCGCCATTGTTTCGTATATTGAGCAAAGAACCGCTCAATTCAACTTCAATGTTTCCAAAAGTCTTTAACATAACCTTTATCTTTTAATTATACTTAAAGATAAGGATAAAGATATTCGAATCCAAATTCTTTGGAAACTTTTTTTATCTAAAGACTGTTACATGACCCGTTGTTTCAAATGTATTAGCAGGATTATATCCAATACCTTTTACTTTATAAAAGTAGATACCATCAGCTACGTAATAACCGCCACTAAATGTACTACCAGGCCAAACTTCTCCAGGCGTCGTCGATTCCCAGACTAATTGACCCCATCGGTTGAAAATATAAACATTCCATCGAAGCCAACATGATGGGTCTGATATAACCGCCCATCCATCATTTATCCCATCGTTATTAGGCGTAAACGTATTAGGTGCAAAATATATAGCACCTAACGGCCCATCGCATGGATCGTATATACAACTACCGTCATCAGTCGATGCAATAGGATTATAATTAATGGCATTGGAATCTGTACAACCGTAAATATTATATATACAATTACCGTCATCTACGTTCGCATCAGGATTATAATTTATAGCTGCAGAATCTGTGCAACCGTAGATATAATAGACGCAACTACCATCGTCGACGTTAGCTGTAGGATCGTAATTATCAGCGTCCGGGTCTGTGCAACCTGGAAACATACAGCTACCATCATCTATGGTAGCATTTGAGTCATAATTAATTGCATCTGAATCTGTACAACCGTAGATATCATATTCACAGCTTCCGTCATCGATAGTAGCATCTGCATTGTAATTGTTAGCTGCAGGATCGGTACATCCAAAAACATTATACTCGCAGCTTCCGTCATCAATATTGGCATCTGGCTCGTAATTCAACGCTAATGGGTCGGTGCAGCCATAAATATCATATGTACACTCTATTTGGTCTGGCGTAGGAGGAGTAATATTAGGGAAGTCATTTGTCCAGTAGTCTTGGATTTCATCGAATACATAAGGACTATCTATGTAATTATTGGCTTCAGGATCTGTACAACCCCAGCAGTATATAATAACATTAAAAGATTGAGTATCTACTACTAATTCTCCAGTTTCATCATACCACGATACTGAAACAAAGACATAGTTTAAATCTCCAGTAAAAATATTAGGAAGATTATTAATAGTATATTGTTCTCCCGGTTCTAATGAAGGGTAAAATGTTTGAGATAAGGAACTTACAAACTGATTGTCCCAGGTTGTTACAAATATATCGAATAGGAAACTATCAACAACTGCTTCTCCAGTATTTTCAACTACAAATGATTGATTAAAATAAGGATCAGTACATGTTCCTCCTATAGACCATATTTCTTCTCCTAATAAATCTAGTTCAATAGGGTCTATACAAATAGTTTCATTAGGTGGAGTTACATTAACTATTTGTGTGTTATTTGAGTTATCGTCATCCTGTTCACCTTCAGCATTGTATACTATAATAGTAAATTGAGTTATATCAGAAGGAATATTAAAGGTTCCTATAAACTGGCCGGCGCCAGGTTCAATCCATAAATTTCCTGATTGATACCCATTATAACATTCATCAAACCCTATTTCAGGAATTTCTACACAATAATAAAAAAGAGTATCACTACCTGGATTGTAAACAAAGACGTTATATAATGATTCAGCTTCTTCCCCATTACATATTACATCATTGAAGTTTGCATTGGGGTCAGCATCGGGGAAAAGGTATTCGCATGACCCATCATCTACCTCAGCGTCAGGATTATAATTAGATGCAAAAGGATCGATGCAGCCTTCAACAGGTATTTCGCAAATTAATATTGTGTTATCTATAAGCGTATTATCAGGATATTCTTGTGTATTATTTTCATCTAGCGGATTCAATGCCCAGCCGCCGTCAGCCGTACTTAAAGTTTGAGAATAGTTTATTTGCCATAATACAATTTCTCTACATTCTGATATCGAATCGTTAGATAATATGTCCTCGAAACATGAATTGGGAGGGATTAGATTATTTAAATTCTCCTGAAAAACATCACCTGCAAGTAAGAACTCGCTTTCATCAGACGTAGACCATCCAGTAAAAGACCAGCCCGGATGGTTAATATCAGTAGTACAACCCCATTGAAAATCCCATCCTGGCACATGGATACCGAAATGAATCATATTAATTCCATCAATATTAGCAGATGTACTGTTATCTAATCCATTTAAGGGTTGTCCACAATTCCAATGACTCACTACTTCAACTTCAATATCTAAACTAGAAGGGTTAAATCCTACTATTTCTAAATCACAATCACAAAATGCATCATTATCTAAATCAGGGCAATCTGTATTAAATGGGCCATAGTATGCATCACCATTATCATCATGAACCCATGCTCCATCTGCTAATCCACAACTTCCCAATCTTAAATTCATTTGGGACCAGGCACCTTGGAAAGGAAAAGATAGCCCATAATAGGGCCATTCCATAGATTCTTCCCAAGGTTGAGCCGTAGTAGGGTCATCGGGGAACCAAGAAGGTAAGTTAGGAATATCAAACCATGGTGTTTTGATTGTCCTAGTTTCACCGGGTGCTATTGGGGGTTGATTTACATCAGTACTGTAATCAATATTCCATATTGGGGCACTTGAATTGAGTGACCAATACATTTTTAAAACATCACCATACCAATCTACTCCCGAATTATTCGTTATATCAAATCTAAATTGAACTCCAGTACCATTATCTACAACTTCTACAGACCCTGGTTCGATAAATACGTCACATTGCGCAGATATATTTGTTAATGCAACAGCTAAAAACAAATATAAAAAGGATATTATTCGCATGATACTCCATTTTTAAGATTTTTTTCTTTAAAGGCGTGAATTGAAGACACCGATGTATCATAACTTAATAAATTTGCCAGTAAAAACACAGTAAATCCTTTACTTATTAGTATTTTTTTGCATTTTAGCTAAAATGATCTCTTTAAGAACTTCTGGAAGTTCCAAATCTACATGATTTTCGGCTAATGCATTTGGATTTGTAGCTAACTCATTACGTAAATAATGCTTAGCGGCTGATAAATAACCTTTTGACTTAATGACTTTGGCTTGCCACCAATGAGGAAAGTCAATTTCATCTCCACGCTTTCCTAATTCGTCGACAATTTTATATAAATCGGCGGCATATACCGCAATTTGATATAAGTCAGCCTTCAACATCCCAGGCTCATCATCCTTATGCCCAATATCAATATCCTCCTTTACCTTATCAGGTAAACCTTTATGTTTAGTGCTGGCGTATTTTTCTACTTCTTTTTTGCTCATTGATTTAGCAGCCTTACCTGCTTCACCTTTTTTGGGAGTATCGCCTTGCTGCATAGACTTAACTACACCAAAAAATCTTTGTTGAGCTTTACTTTTTGCTGGCATTTCATATCCTAAATATAGTACGTTCTCTAGGAACCTCAGCCGGCTTAGGCGTCACTTCGGGCTGTTCCCTTTTTTTTACAAATTTACTAGCCTTTCGGGACTTATGAAATGTAGACTTCGGCAATGACTGTTCAACTACCTCTTCATGTTCTTCAGTAGTATCAATATGTTCCTCGGTTATGACATCTTGTTCTGTAGTACTAGCAGTAACTGTATTATGTAATTGATCGACAATAAGTAAAGTTGCTTCAACCTTACTCATTTGTTGCTTTATTACTTCAAACTGCTTGTTCGGTTCAACCGCTGATAAAAATCCTGATAACCATACAAAAAAATCTTTGTGTGACATATAACTAATCCCATTAACGCTTTAATATAAATATCAATGGGCTACAAACGTCAATTCAATTGTTCGGGTTTAAATACAAATAAGTCATGAATTTGCTGATATTTTAGTGCATCGGCTAAATACACCTCACCAGTTGGTGTGATTTCATATAACAATTCACCCTCTTCATCGAAACCAGCCATTTCGACATACTTCATTTCAATTAGCCAATCTAAGGCATCATCCATTGGATTAAAATTTGACATGATTATTATTTTGTTAAATAACGAATAGCATGGTAAATAGTTGCGGCTATCATATATGGCCATAAAATAATTGATGCAACTCGCTCTTTATGAGAAAATTTATCTGTTGTAGTATATCTTACTAGCAGATCGAGCATAAATGTAGCAATTGTACCTATTAATAGATACATTGCACTATAATATAGAATGGTACTAAACATACTTAAATATAAGTACATTAATACGTAATTACAACCTTATTTGATAGTAAGTTTAACCGTTTTTGGGACGGACTTTTTCCAAGATGATGCGATATTCTTGTCTACATAGCGCACTATCTTTTGTGGTCCGAACATTTTAAAAATCTCAGCCCAAATTTTGTTACTAAGATCAACCCTTTCCTGATCTCGGTAACTACTACCAAGCTCGTCATCATCTAAGGTTTCGATTTTATATGTATTAGGCAACTTTATAGTCACACGCATATTGTATAAGCCATATCCATCATCCAATGATATCGAACCATAACCGACGGGGACATCCGTCGCGTTTCGTGGTTTAAATGTATCGCCATAGTTCTGATCAACATGTTGAGATAACCCTGTTACTAGACCATCTAAGTCTTTTGCACTATAAAATGCGCTAGGATCTACATAAAACTTAAGTGTTGCTTCAGTGGGCGATATAACTTTATCTATATGTATAGCTACATCCTTACGGCCCATGGGCTGTATCTGACGCCATATTGCCGCTAGCGGAAATGCTAAATCGCCATACTGACGCTTCCACCAATTATTCATGTTACTAAACACGTTAAACTTTCTAATGGCGTCTTTAGTAGTCAAACTTAGAAGTTGTTTATATGCTATCTTTTCATCTCTGCCATACTTATCATAAGGATTAAATAAAAAGCTTGTCAATGTGTCGCCTTTAGATTGACCAAAGCCTCCGACGCCGCCTTTGACCGATCGGCTAAATTTAGTGAAAGGTAACTTATCATATGCCGCAATGCCTCCGGAAGTATCGGCCCGTTCAAATGGTATAAGTTTATCTACTACATAATCTTTAACATCCGGATGCACAATAAATTCGTGTTGATTCCAAAAGCCATAATCTGCTGGTAGATTACGTAAATCAGCGATGAGCGATTCTGGCCGTACTTTCCATTTTAGTAATACATGAAATCCTTCATCTGCATTCTTAACTCGGTCCTGGTCTGTCATAAAGCTTACGGCAGTACCTTTATCACCTGACCAACTAGTAGCTTTCCGTAATCCGCTTTTGGGCATCGAACCTTCTTTCCACTTTTGAATAAACTTTTCTCTGTCTTTAATTTTCGCGCCATCAAAGAAAAATCCTCGATAAATGTATTTAGGTAAACGTGATGCGTCGACAGTTATTTGTTGTAAAGCATCAAAGGCCTCCGGATCTATTTTACGGTAACTGCCGGCAGTATAGTACTTAACCCAATCTAATGCAGCTCGTACACTATTAGGGCTTAATCCTAATTTATACATTGCCTTTTCAAAGCGTTTATACTCAATATTTTTTGTACCTTCCCTACGGGCTGCAAATGCTTTAGTGATGCGCTGTATTTGTTTCCAAAGTCTGTTCATCGTATCATGGTCTGCCGAATCTTTCCAAGCTTGTTCACCGGCGGCGGTAAAAAGCGTAGTGTACCACGTATCGCCGTATTTTCGTAAAAATTCTTCGTATGATGATGATTTATCAATGGACAATAAAACATCTTCTCTATTATAACTACGAAGTTCTGTTTTTAATGATTTCAAAAATTCATTTGAAGGGTCTAATCGTGCAATCGCATCATAAGCCTGCTCAACATCAGAAGTATCGACAGGCTCACCTGACGTTGGGAAAGATCTGAGGTCCCATTCGGTACCTCCAGGAGCGTCTGGTATACTAAAATATTTTAATGCACGTGGGTTTTTGCGAAAAAAATCTACAGTCTTATTTTTTTCTAATAGACGTATTTCTTGCAATAACTTTACTAGACTAATCATCATATATAAATATTATGCTGTAACATTATACAATTTAGTATATACGTCATAGTATTTTGAGTCTTCAGGCAAATCGAAGATATTTTTGTATATATCTTGCACTAGTGAGTGTTTAATTGATAATTTACTCACTGTAATAGTTTTGTTTGCATAGAACACTTCCTTTTCATCATCAAATGTACTATGTAATGACGAAAAGTTTGTTGAAAATAATAAATTAGGATCGTTGACATTAACATGTATTACAATCGGAATACGGCCGGGGTCTAATATAGAGTCGTATACTTTACCGTGCACATATGACTCAGCCATATATTTTTCGACACTAAATGAATGCATCGGCCGGCCCGACCGAGGATGTACTTCGAACTTAGCTGGTACTGTAAAGATTATATCATTAGATACTAATTTAAATGGCATATCTTTGATTGCATCTATAGATATAGTTGCACCGCGATAAACATATTTTTCAATTTCTGGACTAGTCTTTGGGTCTAAAATCTTTGGAAATTTTGCCTTTAATCGTTTCAACGATTTAATAAGAATCTTTAATTCACTCTCATCTAAACCGACAAAATCGCCTTGATAAAACGTACTTAACAAATCCATAGCACGTATCTCATCCTCAGTATCAGTTTCTATATCCCATATATTATCATAGCCTATAGGACCTAATTCATCAGCGTCAAGTACATTATCGTAATTTTCTGGATCAGCAAATAATCGCTTACCGTAATCAAATTCTTGCAATATATTACGTAATTTGATCATAGATTGACTATAGGATCTAGAATTTTATATAATGCCTGTACATCTGGATCATCAGGAAACTGGCTTATTAATGAATCTCGGTATTTTTCAATCGAGCCGCCTGACGTATAACGTTCACCTCCTGTTACAATTTCTTCGATGAAGTTTGTAGGAAGTACTATACCAGCTGCTTTTATTTTAGAGTCTACATATAGCGTTTCGCTTTCAGCCCCATATCTAGAAATTCCTTCAAAAAAGTCCGGATTGAATAATAATTTTGGCGAGTTATGTTCTACTTTAATAATTGCTGGTATTCGTTTATAATAGTAAACCTGATCATATTTTGCGGCACCCAATTGGGCATGTCCGGCTAGTGACATTGCAACATTAAATTGTGTTGTAAACGAATAATACCCACGTTTACTTCGAGACTTTAAAGTTACTGGCATATCAATATCTATAGGATTTTTATTTGAATAATCCGTACGTAGTTCATTACTACTTAACGTCTTTAATGCTTTAACAGCTGTTGACATTGGGATTGTTGCAACACGAAATACATACTTAGGATGTGCAAATTTACTCTCAGATGGGTCCAGTATTTTTCGGTATTTATTTTTAAGTGTCAGTAAAAACTTAAGGTCATCTACACGTTGATTAAGCCATCTCTCATCGGGGGGATCTTCGGACCAAGACTTTAATGCGTTTAATAAATAGTATTCATCTGACGTATTTTCTTCGCCATTTATAAATGGTGCCCAATACTTCATGAAGCTAGTATCAGCACGAGCAGTCATACTAAATTGCTTTGGGTCATCGAATAAACGATCACCATATTCGAATTCTTGTAATATATTACGAAGCCGAATCATTTTAAGATCTTCATTTCAGCTGCCATTGGCGTTAGTTTTGAATAAAATGCAGCAACCTCCGGAGTTTGATCAGCTTTATTTTGAAGCGACATTATACGTTTAATGACATATGATGGTATTTGATATTCTATCGGCTTAAAACTATCGCCTACATATAGTACTTCAAACTCACTCCACATTCCAATTGTATTTAAAAACATAGGATTAAATAATGTATTTTTATCTTTTACACTTATCTTAAAAACGCATGGAATACGCCACATATTAGGATGAATATTATGTCTATTAGCAAACTTCCATGCGGTTTGCCAGACAGCTGTAAAAGAATGAACGCCGCGGCCTGATCTAGGTTTAACTGGCTTGATTGGACTTGTAGCTACGAGATATGGATCAGCCTTTTTAATGACCTTCCAATTTAGATCCATGAATATATCTCGTGTTATAGTAGCCCCTCTCCATATAAACTCTTTCGGCGTACCTTGTGCCGGATCTAATAACTTAGGAAATTTAGACTTAACTTTGACTAGCACACTTAACATATCCGCAAACTTTGCTTTATTAGCAACCATTTCTGGCATATCAAAAAATTCTTCAAGGAATGCTATTAACTGTTTCTCATCTTCCGTATTTGGCTCACCTTCCAAACCAAAATCTGATAATGTCATTCCGTAACGGCTTTTAAGGAAGTGGACGCCTAACTGTACATCTTCAGGCTTCCAGCCTTGTGGATCATCTAACGGTCGACGACCGTAATCGAATTCATTCATTATGCTACGTAATTGTAACATATTATTAGCTGCCCCATTTGCCTTTCATACGAGCAATTCGATATTTTGCTGGACCGGTATACTCATATAGCTGTGACATTACTTTACCTTTTTTAAGTGTTTTGCTGCAATTTTTGATGGCATCTGTACTTCTTCCCCGGAAGAATCTATTGCACGTGCATTGGGGTCATAGCTAGCTATAAAGTTCCATCCATCATTTGTCGGATCTTCAAATACTAGCTCATGAGTTGGAAACTTTTCTTTGAGCGAATCTAGCATAAACGAATTAATTCTATTTTTACGATAAGGATTACGTACACTCATCATCTGAATAATTAACTCTTTGTCATCTAAATATGCTTCTATCATACCTAAAACTTCTGTCTTCCCTCTAGCTTTCGATTTCCGCCATACATCAGTAATTGGACTTAATGTAAATGCATTAGATAATGTCTTAATAGGAAACATGACAAGATCATATTCGCCGGCATTAACTTTATCAACCCAGTTTTCAGTGGAAGTAAACCATAAGTATACTTTATTTTTTGCAATAAAAAAGTTACCCTTTTCTTCGTGGTATATAGTTACATTAGGACCGATGGTTTCCAAATCCATCGATTTAAGAGGCTTATCATCTGCATATGCCGTTTTATTTTGCAACGTAATTAACGGCATTTCGTTCAACACTTCAAGTAATACTTGTTTTAATCGTAACATAGTCTTATGCCATACCAAACGAATCTAAATATTTTTCTAATTCTTTACGAGCATCATTGACATCTAGCAATGCAAAATCAATTTCAGTAACTAATTTAGATATTTCCTTACGTGTTGCATCATCTATTTCACCGGCAGTAACTTTAGCCTTCAATGTTTTTAACATGGTATGATTCAGTATTGTTATATCCTTTGAAAGACGATCGGTATATTCAACTGCTTCCCATGGTTCGACATTTTTTCTAAATACTGCCGGTATAAGTGATTTCAAATTCATTGCATTACGTGCAAACTTTTCGTATGCGGACGGTGCCTCTGACACTACCGATTCTTTAATAATGCGTTTTGGTAATAGTTTTTTTAACTTTGACATTTTTTTATTCCTTTATAAATACCATCCAATTATTGCCAATACCTAAAGTACCGCTACCTCCCGTCATCCTATCACCTCTATTGTAATCTAAGCCTGGTCTATTTGTTACACGGCCATCGGCTACATATGTAAGCCCCAGTTGTTCTCCGACACGTTGTAATTTTGCTCTATCCGAAAATTTAGAATAATCTATAAACAGTTTCGGTTCACCGCGATGAAATGCCGATTTTACCCATTTTACAGACGGAATAGCTTCCTTAAATCCTTTTTCATAAATTTTAGTCTGTGACCTATTAATACGTTTAGCTTCAGTAATCTTAATATATTCTTCTAAAATAATCTTACGTAATCTACTTACTAAAATATTAGACTGTTCAGATACTGCACCTCTTCTCTCTTTATAAAAGATATCTAAAAAGTCCATGACTTCTTGATTACCTTTATGTTTTCTATACGCAGGATCACTGAATACATCATTAATGAAGTCGTTAAAATCGCTAGCTTCTTGTGCCATCAAGTCTAACTCACTCATGATGCCTTCATTTGTCGTGCGGCGATCATACATACTTTTTGCTACGGACATATATTCGATATTATCTACGAGATATTCTAAAGCTTCGTTTGATAATCCAGCATTAACTGCTTTCTTATATAATGACAATCCCGTGGTCTTTCGTTTATCTGAAATTGATTTAAATGCATCAGTAGCGTTTTTATATGCAGCATCATCTCCTCCGTCAATCGGACGTTTTGTTTTAGCCATCTTAGTACGTGCACGTTCTACATCTGCTAAAATCTTATTAAAGGCTTTCATCTCAGGTGTCGACGCTAGCCAATCTTGTGCTTCTTTTGCACCTTTAATAGCTCTACGATCTTTACGTACTTGTCTTACTTTATTAATTAATAACGCAGCTGATAAAGAAATACCTGATAATGCAATAAATCCAATTGCCACTAATACATCAACGGCCATTCTTCCTACTTCAAACAGGCCGCCGGCGAAAATGGCTTCCCATACACTAATATCAGTTAAATCAAATTCTTTAAGATTTTGCTTATTTGAATGATCACAACCGCATGATTCGTCAATCTCCTTAGACTCTGCCAATTTCATTTCTAATTGTTTTCTGTTAGAGAGTAACTTTTGAATTCGATCTTCAATCTTATTTAATCGATCACCATATTCATTGGCAATTGAACCACCTTCAATCTCGGCTTCCTGCTCCATGTCAATTAATATTTGACCTCTTTCAGCATAAAGTTCTTTTAGCTCCCGACTAATGTTCCATAAGACATCTTCAGCTCTTTGTCTTTGCTTACCATAAAGTGGCTTACGCTTTGGTTTTGCCAATTCCTTTTCACGGTTCATCTTAGCAGCTCTGAATGCTACTAAAACTGGATCATTTATATCAGGCGATTCGTTAATCTTTGAATCATGTTTTTTATCATTCATCGATCATTCCTATTTTTTAATCTTAATATTTTGTGTTTTATACTCATCCGGGCTAAGTGGCTTCAAGGATGTAACTACAGGCTTTTGTATTAATCCTTTTGCCTTTGCCCAACGATCATAAGCAACTGCATTAATACGTTCAAGTACTTCGGCAAAATATTCTTCATTATCATTAGTAAGGTCAATCATTACTGCACGATCATCTTCCCACCAATTTGGTGTACTAAGATTATTCCTCATCCATTCATTACCTTCCAATGTAATTAAATATCGAGTCATATGTAACGATTCATGTGGTAAAATACGATTAATGAATCCTGGAATCGATGCTCTTGTTACATTGATAAACTGAAATATTTTCTCTCCTGCAAAGTTAACAAGTCCGGCTATAAATGCATCATCGGCTTCCGTCTTTCCTTCTGCAGCTAATTTATCTAAATGTGCTTGACAATCACTTCGTTTAAGTCCGGCGACCTCATTTGCACCGAACGCATCAAAAATTGCCATACTCGATTCTCCAAAGATTAAATGGTATGGTAATAATTGTATATTTTCTTTGCCAGGAGAATTAAATACATCTATAGTAATGATGTCATGAATTAATACACCCTTCGTCTTCCGGCCTTTCTTAGACCTAAATTTAAATGATAAATCTTCGACCGATTCGGTATCTGAGCCAGACCCTGTGGCATTTAATGCTACTAAATTAGCAATACCAGCTATCGGGGCATCTATTTCTTGTAGTAATTGGGTAAGTCGTATCATAAACAATTATTCCTTGTATCTATTAATAAATATCAAGTACTTATGTAAAGTAAGTCATACTAAGGATGCTATATAGTCTGGACTCCATGGATCTAAAAATACAATAACATCGGGGTTAAAGGTACTGTTCAAAAGAAACATTTCGGCTTCATTATATTCTGATAAGGCCTCCATGGAATCTATATTCATGATCAATTCCGGATGCCGTTTAGATACGCCTAATATAACAGGCAAAGTATTACCACTCGCTTTTTTAGCAAAATTAAGTGCAGTACGTGGGGATTCGGAAAATGATATCATAGCCTCACCCTTAGATCGATAGGTTACAGATCCATCATCGATGATGTATGCTTTTAGGTTGTCCGCAGGTCCATCGAGTGTGGACCATGCTTGAGATATTGCAATGGTGCGGTATACCGATGGATTGGCCAATTGACCATGTGCCCACGCAGGGGTCACACGAGTGCCTCGCCATGCATGATCAGGATAATCAGCAGCCCAATCTAAATCCATCTTCCAGGATGGCGGTTTTGTAGTGTTACCCATCGGATCTAATATACGTGGGAATTTGGATTTGAGAGGTAACAATTTACGCAACATGTTGGCTAATGTATCGGTACGGCCTTGTTTACCGGAAGTATAAGCTTGCAATGCTTTAAGCATAGCATCTTCGGCCCATGTATTAGCTTCGAAGTCCGGTGAATATAACTTTTCAATAAATTTATCCCAATCAAACGGATAATCGGCGATTTGATCGTCCGGGTCATGAGCAAATAGTTTTTTACCGTAATCTAATTCTTGTAATATGTCACGTAATTTAATCATCTGCTACTGCTAAGAATTACGAAGCTTTGCCAATAAAAGTATTAAACCATTCTTGTTGCTGTTTGATTTCATTAGAATTACCATCCCTCTCCGATCCCCAGTCTGGTAAATATTTTAACGCAGTTTTTAACTCATTTCTTGATATTGGCGTTCCTCCTGCAGTTGATAACTTATGTTTTAAAATATTGATATGACCGCGGTCTGGAAATAGATATAAAGGTAATCCGCTCTGTATTGACAACTCTATGGAATGTGCAATTGGTACGGCAACATCATCTACACCTTGCACGATAAAACCTTTACCTGCACAATCCTTAGGATTAATAGGCGCCGATACCCAATGTTTTTTCCATGCAGGTGCAACAAAATTAATTTGATCTGGCCTTTTTGCTCCAGCGGTTAAAGATTGCATTAATAAAGGGCCTCCGGAAGAAAATGCTATTAATACTTTAATATGTTCTGAATTAAGATACTGCATTGCCAGTTGTTGATTCTCTTTAGATATCTTACCGCCTTTAAATGAAAACTGAGGGCATCCAGTATCTTGTTCTGGATTTTCCCATGTTACGGAGCATGTATTCGTTCTCATTTCCTGCGGTGTCATTCCATTACCATGGAACGCCGCATCTTTAAAATCTTCCGGTATGAAATCTTTAAGTTTTATCATGATTCGAGTTGTACTTTAAAGCCTTTATCAGCTAGCCATGCCCCCATCGTGTGGCTTCGGCTTAGTAATCCGATACAATTGTGTGGTATCCGAATACTTAAATGCACGGCCGGCAATCCGTTTGCCATTGAGTGCGTCCATTGCTCGTAATTCGGAATGCTTCATGTTATTGGATTTGGGTGCCTACTTGCGTATTATAATCGGATATCTGCTTGAGCATATTTTCAAATTTACGCACTATATTTTTATCGGTATATGCAATATTCATGTTATCCATGAGTGTTTCTATAGCGCCATCAATTTCTTCAAATTCGGCAGATCGATATACTTCGCGCTCATTGAGATTTTTAATCATGGCAATCTCTTCTCTTATAATAGCGCGCAATTGTGATTTGTTCATGAGTTTCCTTTTTGAATTAACTAAATATAAATATGCATTGTATTGGTATAAATGCTTGTAATTGCAATTATACTAATCACGCTTTGATCGATGATGTGTAATAGTACCTTGTGGCCTAGGCCCCACCCTGACTGGTTCTGGTGTAGGCTCGGGGCATATGGGCTTGTTAGGTATATACACGGGTACATAATGAACGGTCTGGGTATTGGGGTAATATGAACTATAAGGGGATGGGGAATACCAGTATGAAACACTCCTATGGTTGGGGCAATTGTAATCCCCGTACAATTCATCGCATTGCATATTATGGGTTGAAGCACAACCCGTACCGATGATCATGAAAACTATTGCAAGTATACGCATATGTAATGTCCTTTTGTTAACTAAATATAAATATGCTCGAGCATGCCTAGGGGCATGGAGGCATAGCCTCTAACTATACAGACCAGGGGCTATAGGCAAAAAGCGTTGTTCACAAGAGAAATTAGATTAAGGCCACCCAGAGCACCGGTAGCACCTGGTATGTTAAGGTTAACCGGTATACTCCCCTATATAGGGCGGTTTTGGGCTGCTTTTGGGGTATATAGGGGTGCTTGCCCCAGGTATTGCTAGGTATGCCCCTGATCCACCCTGGTTCGGTATGGTATCTCTATATATATAGCGCTCTTATATATTATGATGCTGCTTCTACTATTGCATTATGTATTCTTGCTACTTGCGCTGCTTCTTCTATATTCATCTTTCCGTAACAGCTATCGTACCGTTCCAGCAATTCAATTACGCGATCGAACTCGCCGTTGTATATAGCATTGGCGATCGCTTCATACATTGTTACCTTTTTATCCATATCTAAAGATAAGGTTTATTCTAACGGGATCCTAATGCTTTAGGAGCTTTTTTTTCTAATTAGGAATAATGCTACGGTCGAAGCAAGATCCGGGCAATCCGAATATTCGAGCATGAACTCATCTGAATTATCTCGTACATGTTTAAAGCTCTTATAATGCCTACGGACATCGATAGCAAACATATATGCTAGCAACATGAACGCACATCCAATGCTCCAAAACAAAGTACTAATAGTTAAGGTATACATGATCTTTATATTTATTATCGGTTAATGGTAATCATACTCATCGGTACCGTATAAGTACCCTTTCCATTCAGGACCTTAAGGACGCACTTAACACGATTGATCTTCTCAACCCTCAACTGCTTACCGAGCAACTTAGGATGGTTAACGGATACATTAGCACCTACATACAATTGCTCCTTGGTCACATGCGCTACTTCCGAACGCTTACGCTTAATGGTATCAACTACCATGCGGTTCAACTTGCGCAAATCCTCGAGGCTCATCTGAGCTAATTCCGAATAATTCATATCCTTTACCTTTTTATTCATACTTAAAGATAAGGACAAATCTCTCCGAATCCAAATATATCACCAGAAAAGTTTCAGAAAAGTTACGCTATTAATATACGCAGCATAATCGCAACCACCCGTACGCCTTGATTATAAGATTATATTAAAAAGTCTTAATAAATAAACATTCCGTAAATCCTAATTATTATATAGCTTTTTTCCTGTCAGAATGAACATTTCGTATATCCTAATTTCTTTATTGCAAAAAAATTTTTTTTTCCGAAAGAAAGACGTAACGGTACTACCCCAATCTTCCTAGACTCTATACTGATATCATGATACACTAGACACATATGCATAACCCTTTACTACTTATCTCTTATCAATTGATTTAATGGTTCAAATAACAAGGCTACTAGGATATATGGTACGAATCATATGGTACTTTGCTAGTTCTTTAAACGAACTCTATGTACGGTTAGATTGAATCATTTCCCCATGGATTCCAGGTTAGCGTAGCGTTCTGGATTGCATTCAATACCATATTGATACTATCAATACTGCTATTGTTATTATTGCTACTATTGCATACGCTGCATATAGCATTCTTTCTGAATCTGCTATTTGGTTTCTTCGCTTTCCTTGATCCATTATTTCCATTGCTTCTTCTTTATGTCATCATACATTTGCCGTAGGATGGATTGGGCTTCTGGTGAATCTATCATGCAATTGGGTTGAATGCAAGTCACATGTTCCCGATCGTCTCCTTGGCGCTTCCAAAGCATTTCTACACGATTGTATTCAATACGATTCAATGCAACTGCATATCGCCTACCCGTACGAAATACATGCACCATCCACTTGTCATGCTTTCGATATCGATCTGTATGCTCGCACATGTTTAATACTTCCATGAACTGCCCTTCTGTCCATACTGGGCCGGAGGCCTCGCGAGTCGACCCTAGGGAGGACGAGCTCTCCTCACATGTCTTATCCTCACTGGCGCTGACCTCACTATACATATACACCTTACTCGGATGCACCTGCCATGGCCCTGTATAATATTTCTGTTTCTTTTTATTGTCCATTACGTGTCATTATGTAAGCTGAAACTGGGAATGATATACATACAAATATACCTAACACTAATGCATATGCCCAAAGGTTAATATCATCCGTTAACTTGATAATACAGAATGTCATGATAACACCTAGCATAAATTTAACTAGCATTCCTGCTTGCATTAATGCAAAGGCCGAAGGTCCACTAATACGCTTTGAATACCATATGAATGCAACATTAACCAATGTTAGAAATATACTTACTACTATGCCTAATATAAATCCACTCATGATTATTGTGCCTTCCAAATTTGCGCAATCGCTCTCCGTGGATCTTCATCTCCACAACTAGCTAGACATCCGATCATTCTAGCTACACAATCAGATGTACACCATCCCATTACTTGATCATCGATAATACCGTCATCCAATTTAAAAAGAGGTTGGTCGTCTCTACCCCAGATCATCACTTCGGCATCATCACTTTGCCATATACCATTTTCTGCATGCAATGAAGCGTCCCATTTGCCGTTGAACCGTATGGATGGATCCGAAACGTAATTACCTGGCCCAAATTGAATACTGATCCGGAAACCGTTAATGTTCATTTGGATTCCACCGTTCCTTACCGCTGTAAAATTTTTATCCATTTTACTTGTTGTTGTCGTTATGACTCGATTTAAACAAAATACTAGATAAGATATTAATCCCTACTGCCTGACCAAATCCGATCTCATTAATGCCTTCGATTGCTGGTACTAGGCATGCGTTCCATAGCAGGTACGTCGGTAACGCTGCAATCAATGCAATCAATATAACTAGACCCAAACTACCGAAGAACACTCCTAAACCTTTATACAATATACTCATGATACTTATATCTTTATTTATTCTTTTTATTATGCTACACCCATTACTTGCTCCGCAACCATTTCTTTCCAATTATCTAAAGATAAGGATATTCACCTTATGAATCCTAGTGCTATGATAACTTTTTTTTCATTTTTAAGAAATTTTTAGATTTATCCTTTAGTTTTATTCATGTAATCTTAAGGTTTCTTGTTCTATATAATTGAGCAGCATACTTCTGATTTGCCTCACTGTAAGTAGTTGAGATTCGTCTAAGTTCTCTGTGTTCCATTTAAGCATCCCTCTCATATACTCGTCAAACTCTCTGACGACATATTTCCATTTTTCTCCGTTCATGAAATCCTCATACTTCTCTTGTTGTTCAGGAAGGTTAAATTCAATTGTTACTTTCATTTGTACTTTCTAATTACTTGAAATGTTCGCCTGGTATCAGAATCCAATTCAATCTTATCCCTATTCCATGCTATAGTAAAACCATGATTAGCATTATAATCCTCAGGCTGTATTCTATTACCGTTTACTTTAGATAAATAAATCCAAGGTACATTACCCATTAGTTCAAGTTCAATACCTATTTTTTTGAGTCGATTAATAAAGATTTCTACTTCGTTCATTCCTCTTTGGAGTTAAACTCACGTTTCATTTGTTTAACGTAATCATAGACTGCTATAGCAACCCGATGTTCAGAATCAAATCTTGCTGTGCAATAGGTTTCAAACTCAAAGATCTTGTTAAGTATTTCTTTTTCAGTCATTGTATTTGAACTTTAGGTTGTTTGTTTGGGTTATTTTGGCAAGTCAATTTGTGGTATGTTTTACCATCACACACCTCACAAGGTTCAATTACAAGTTCATAACCATATTCTTGTGGGATGAAGCCTGCAACTTTTCCTTCTAAACCAAACAGACTCATATCAGCTCCAATTTCGATATAAGGTCCACCACTTGGGTCTATCATAATTAAATCTTCTAGGTTATCAACATAACTGAAACGGCAATACTCAAAGTTACCTTTCCAATCAATATTTCCACGTTCATTTACTTCGAATGTGAAAATATCTCCATATCGATTTTTATATTTAGTCATAACTTACACATAAAGATAAGGTAAATACTTTTCAAATCCTAGAGATTCTTACTAGAATTTCTTTAAAGAGTTTTGTTTTTATACTTATCTTGGGCTGTTGTATACACTTCCCATAATATCTCCGCGGCCTCTTCTACTTTTTCTTTAAAGTCTAAATTGTATGAGGACACTGGGTGATGTAGTAATAACTCATCTATGAATCCGCCAACTATATTGAGTCTATCAATATATTCTCTCTTCGTCTCATCTGAGATCTTCATTGTTTCGTCCATCTTTGATCTGCATTTAATCGGAACGAGCCTATACATTCTTTATTCCATTCATTAGGAGATATTAATGATAAGAAGTGTTCATCATTGGACTTATATAAATAATACACTTCACCTACTACAGGCTCGAAACTAAATTTTGCATTATAGATAATATCATTCCACCGGAATTCTTCTACTAAAGAAAGATATTGGTCTTTAAGTTCTAAGAACTTAGATTCTAAATGGTGGTTAACTTTGCTAACACCTCGTTCTCTCCAACTATCTATATTATCTGGTTTAATAACAGGTGCACCTACATTAGATGCATATGGCAGTATGTGAGCAATCCATCTCTCTTCTTCATCGTCCCATGCTACATTATCCGGATACTTACTCATACATACTAATTTCTTTAAACTAAGCGAAGAGAGGTGCCCGTAGGCACACTCTCAACGCATAGCATTTCATTCATTAGAAGTTATACTTCAAAGAAGCGTTCCATGTACGACCAAAGCCGAACCATACGAAGTTCTGAGTATCAACTCCATTCCATGTATCTGAATCTGCAGTAGCATGGATATTAGTATTAGACTCTGCGATATACGTAGTATTCAATACGTTGTTGACATTAATTCTAAATGTAGCATCATTGCCAAACATATTGAATCTTACAGTGGTGCCGGCGTCTAATAAACCGTATGAAGGTAATTGCAATGCACCGTTATTATCTGGATTCAAGAAGTCTGAATCATTAATAGAATAGTCTGCATACAGACCATCTACGAATCTATAACGAGCATCTACATTAATCGTCTTGCCGATTCGATAATCAACACCGAGGTTGCCAGTGAACTGAGCAGCGTCACCTACCTTTGCGCCTTTCGTATAAAGCGTTCCGGTACCAATCTCTGTTTGATTCTCATCAAAGATGGTCGCTGTAAAGTTCTTAGTATATCTCCAATCGCCTATAGACAACATACCGGTCAATTTAAGATCGCTATTTGGTCTGTATGTTGATTCAAGTTCAATACCGTTATGCTGTACATCGATATCTCTAAACTGCGCAAACCCATCGACGCCTTGTGCATTGGTCAATGAACGGGAGATGAATCTATTACCCCATGTCGTTGAATATACATTAGCATTCAATGTCAAGTCATTACCAATGAAGCCATATCCCAATTCCAATGAACGGATCTGCTCATTTTCGAGATCTTCATTGATGTTATTAGCATAGTTAGGGAACACTGCATCAAACATAGGCTGTCTTGAGATCATGCCGGTATTGAAGAATACATTGGATCTTTCATCCAAGTTGTAGTTCAATCCGCCCTTTACATAACCACCTATCAAATTAGCAACATCTGATATAGGATTGTTAGGTTGATCAAAGTAATCTTCACGTTGGTATGATTGGTTAGAAACACCAGCCTGGACAACAGCTGTAATATTGCTCTGGTTGTTATACTCAAGCAAACCATTTACGCCTGTCCATCCAACATTACCTACGTTATAGTAATCAATCTTAGGACCATTTAATCCTGTGTTAGCAAATGGCCTAGCTTCTACCGTTGTATTAATCATTTGGCCGTTACTATTATTATTGCCTACGGAATAGTAAGCATCAAATCCTAACAAGTCATTGACAACACGGTAGTGGTAACCTGTATACTTACGCAAATCCAATCCAACAGATGCTCTCCAATTGCCTTTATTATATTCCAAATTAGAGATAGCACCGACCCAGTCATGGGAGTTCATGGATGCTCTACGAATCATACCTGATTTGAAAATAGTCGAATCACCATAACTATGTCCACCGATCAACTGACCAGCAAAGTCTTCATTAACGGATCCATCATGCGGTAATGCACCAGCTTGGTTATCAGCAACAATAGCATCATAATCAACATGGCCATCGTCCGTACGGAATGCCGTTACGCTATCTTCATACATAAATTGATACAGGTCTACATTGTATGGTAATACGTCATAGTTCTTACCACGTGGCCCTGTTCCGCCTCCACGTCCCGCCGAACCGTAAACTGAGGTATTCAATGTTAAGTTTTCATTGATATCCCAGTCCCAGTTAAATGTCGCCAAAGGCTTGTTGTAGAAGTTACGACGCATATTGTACTCTTCGCCATTCAATGTACCACCATCAGAGTTCCAACGAGTATTAATACCATCATCATTCTGTTCACCGAACGTTTGATAATCTCTAATTGATACCCATAAGTCTCTCTGGTGGTGCCATTGGCCGGCGCCTAACACTGACAGGTTAAGTGCATGCTTTGACCCCTCTGGCTCATATCCTATAGCACCAAAGTATGTCCAGCCTTCACCTGACGTATTGTCAATGTAGCCGTTACCAGCCCACTTGCTCAACAAGAAAGAAGAAGCCCAACCATTGTCATTCTTACCGGATGACCAAGTTACAGATGTCTTAGCATAGCCATCATTACCGAGCGTTTCTGATACAGATCCTCCACGTTCTCTTTCTGCGGCCTTAGTGAAGATAGATACAGTTCCGCCTACGGATGGCACTGCTAATCTAGTTGCACCTAAGCCACGTTGAATTTGAATGCCGGAAGCTACATCCGTCAACCCTTGCCAATTGGACCAATACACCCAACCATTTTCCATATCGTTAACAGGCTGACCATTAATAAGGAACGAAGTATTCCGTTGGTCAAAACCTCTCAATGATATACGAGAATCACCATAACCGCCGCCTTGCTTAGTCGCATATACGCTAGGCGTACTATTCATGATCTCCGGAAACTCTTGGTTACCGACTTTCAATTCAATTTCAGCAGGTGCAATAGTAGATACTGCAACAGGCGTTTCTCTTACTTTAGCCACATCAACCACATTAGCAATAACAGAGGCAGTTGCCAATGTTAATGCTGTAGGGTCAAGGCTAATTATACCCATATCGGTTGCAGCTGCCAATGTAGCCGTTTCATAACCGATAAAACTGATAACTATGTTACCAGTAGCTTCTGCAGATAAATCAAACCCGCCATCGACATTTGTCGATACACCAGTCTGGTTACCTTCCTTATACACGCTAGCGCCGACGAGTGGATCGCCGTTACTAGAATCAACTACTTTACCCGTAATTTGGGCAAAGATTGGAACTGACATTGCCATCATAAACATTGTCAGCATCACATTAACCATTGTTTTCATTGTTTTCTCCTTTAAGGTTTTTAAAAATTATATTTGGTTAAGATTCAAACTTATTACGTACGCGATCTGATATTGGAATCGCATCGCCTTGTTCATCAATACGTACGAATACAATTTTAGTATTCAATACGATATTCTGATTGCCGTTGTAGACATTATGTGTTCTAGCCTCTAGCCGTAAAGTAATACTACTAGTTCCTATAGAGTCAACATCGCCATATATTTTTATCATTTGGCCTTCTTTAGCAGGCCGTCTAAAGTTACATCTTTCTATTGCAACAGTAACCATCCTAGGTGAATCACATACCTCCGAGGCATATGCGGCAGCCGCGGCATCTATCCATGCCAGTAGCTTACCACCAAATAGATTTCCATGGAAACCTAAATCTGATTTCTTTACAGGATGTGTTGTTATTAGTTGCATTAAAATGGTAAATCGTTTTGTTTTAGTTTAAGTTCATACTCACGCATTGACCTGAACCAATCATATGTTACATTGATACAAATAACGTTCTCTTTGCCTGGGTCTCTGGTCCATATACTACTAGGAAAGTTGCCACGTTCTATTTGAGCCAGTGCTGATTCATGGATCCATATTTGGACTACTGGTTTCAATAGTCTGTATCTCCATATACGTCGCCGTAGTCGTAATTATTAACGTGGCTAACATCTTTTGGTTTATTGTCATTCAAATATACGTATTCATCATATGTAAGTTGTACTTGAGCAAATACAGCTGTTACTGGATATGATGGCTTTGTATGATAGAATGGTACATACTCACCACGATCTGCTTTAGACAAATCTTTAGTGTTCATCCAAACGGCGATCTTCATTGCGTTTCTTTTTTAATAGATTGACGATACCGAATACATTGATACCAATGATAGCCATTGATAAAGCTAGATGTGATATGTTATCAATAAATACATCATAGACTATCCAGCCAATATCACCTACAATCCATGTTATCAGTGCCGGATATAATCTACCATAGCTATTTAATACGAAACCGGCTAATATAATGATGGTACATAACCATCCAAATACTTCAATCATTTATAACCTAATGCTTTACTGATGATAGGAAAGTTATCTGCAAACTGCCGCTTAACCTCTTTTGCAATCTCTTGAATCTCTTTCTGTGCATGAGGATCATCTCGTAGCTCTAAGAAATGTATCCATGATCTCAATGAGCCTGTCATATGAATTTTTGTCTTAGTACATAGAGGCAAAATCATTCGTGCCGTTTCGCGCGCTACGCCAGCATTTAAAAGTTTATCATATAACTCATGGACATCTTTGAGGTGACTGTTTATCGCAGCGGATGCGGCTATTTCAGGATACTTAAAGTCAATCCTAGGATCAATCACATCGACTGAACTTTGTCTATTATCTTTTGCCTGCGACCGTAACTCAACGGCTTCGAAGATATCTCCCAAATGATTAACATCTTGATATCGTTGACTAAACTCTTGAAAAGTGAATGAACGGTGACGGATGAGCTGGATACCGATGGCTTTGGAAGTTTCAATCTCGAACGTCGCATAACTGTGCTCGAACGGTGACCAGTGCTTGTGACGTACCAAGTATGATAAAAGGCCTTCCGGTTTATCTTTCTTATCCGTACGTGAACTAGATACACGTGCAACCTCCACAATATGCATTTCAGCATCTGGCGTCTTGTTAATTAATTCTACTTTCATAACCTCTATTATAATAAAACTTATTCAACAAAACAAATTATTGCAGAACTATGTTATACAATTCTTTGCCATTCTTTTGTTTGATAGTATATCGATCGCGCATATCCGCCAATCTACGATTGACCTCAAACATACTAGGAATGTTTCTGATGCTGATCGTGTTATAGATGAAAGACTTTGACTTCTTTTCTTTACCGACTTTTACTTCTCGGTTTACGTGCTTAACGCCTTCGATGTGTACTGTTAGTCTATACATAACCTTCTTCCTTTATTAAATATTATACTTGCAAAAACTTCTTATTAATACTGCCGGCAACTTCACGCATTTTTGTTACATCGATGAATGATGCATCTTTACCATACATTGTTTTAAATACATCCTCATCGTGGCCGTATGATGAACGGCTCTCTGTAATAAAATAGCTAATAACTTTGATATTATTATTAACCATCTTATCAACTTGCTTCTTGGTATGTGTATATGCGGCTACACCATGGTAGTTACCACAATATGGCTGACCATCGGAGAAGTTAACAAAATATGCATCTTTACCATTTGAACCGTCAAGAATTTCTTTCATAACGGCATCAAAACATAGGCCTTCTGGCGTGCCGCCACATACATTCATGAATGGCATAATGGTTCGCATCTTCATGATGCTATCTCGGCGACTATCATATGCAATAACAATCGTCGGTAATGCCTGATGATAACTTTGATCACCGATCGTTGCTGTCGATCGAAAACTAATAACACATTCCATATTATCAATCATACTACAAGCCTTTGCAATTGCAGTTGCACTCACAATTGTTTTACGGAATTTATGGCCGCTCATCGATCCGCTATTGTCAATTGAAATATGAATCATGCCCGGGCGATATGCAAATGTCTCAATCTTCTCAAAGATACCTTCGGCACCATAACCTGCAGCTGCAATCATTCGCTTATCAATTCGGCCGGAACGAAGACGATTGTATTTAGTCGACTTCTCATCATCACGCACTTTCAACTTCTTACCCAATGCAGTACCAAATATGATACCTTCATTCACCCATTCAAGACGATCATTTACTCCCCATTCAGACCACATATCGCATCTTAGGTTATCAATCATTTCTTTTGAAATATCTTTAATGACAACAACCTTTTGCTTTTGAATTGTATCGCCGTAATAAGACTGCTTCGTATATGAAACTTCTCGCTCGTCAACTGACGCTGCTTCCAAAGCTTCTACTTCACGTAGATTCTTTTTACTAAGACCGGTCTTCTTAAGATGACCATTCAGAAAATCTTTTTGCTGATGAATTGCTCGTTGCAGACGATCATGTTCTTTAGCACTTAAAGGCTCAAGCTCAACATCTGGCATAGACCCTCCGTTAATATTACCTGGCGATGCTTCTACTTCACTACCATCAGCCGATTCTCCATCATCATCACCATCTTCAGTATCATCTTCATTTGAAGTTCCGGACGTTCCGGTGCCTGCCGAGTTGCCATAGGATTGCTGTTCTTGTATCTGATCCGAATCTGGCTGGCTATCTGAAGCTTTATTTTCTACTACTTCAATTGATTCTTCAACGGCTTTAAAGATCTCCCATGCAACATTCAATGCATCGGCCGTGCTTTTAAGTCGATCGACATTTGCAAGATCCATTATATCCCATACCGTACGAAGACTCTTCAATGCATTTAAATCTCGTTTAGGATTGGTAATATTAATAATACGGAACATATACGACTCCCACTCCTCTGTACGATACTCGTCCGATTCAAGACCTTTATCAATAATGGTTGAATTAAAATATTTATCATACAATGCTTGATAATACCCGCGGTAGCCGGGAGCTGACTTATATACAAAGTTGTCGATACGTCGGTCTTCGACGATATTAAGAAGATCACGTAACGTTACACCAATTTTGTTACTAACCATCCATCGATCTTCTAACTGATATTTTTGCTTATACTCCAACACATAATCGTCCTTACGTTGGATGAAATCATCTATCATACGCACGACATTAAAATCCGTCAATTTGATATGCGAACCCTCATGCAAAGCTAAACCTACAGCCGAATCAAATTTCTTATCATCTAATGTAGCCGAAATAGTAACAGCTTTGCCGTCCGTATAACTTTTACCGTTCTGCGTAAACTTAACCTTAATATCCTCACCCGTTACAATACGTACAAAGTTTGCAACTGCTTTACGATATGCTGCCAATTTGATTGGATCCTTTCCTTTTTTATCCTGACCATGATTATCAAGAAAATCTTCATCCAACCAAAAGCTTGAAGCACTCTTTGACATTTTATTTACCTTTTTCTTCATATCTAAAGATAAGAAATAACTATTTCGAAACCTAATCTTTTGTAAAAAAAGTTTACCGATTACATGCATTAAGTAATGGTAACCGGCCGTCATTTTCTTTCCTGAACTCCATCAATAAATATTTCTCTAAATCCTTCTGAAAGCTAGTTAAACATTTATGCCCCATGACGATTTCAGATACTACAGGTGTTGGATAAACATATACGTCTAGGCCGCTGAATTTGACTTGATTACGTACTCTATTGTTTGTAGTATTAACTATTGATACATACATACGCATACGTGCTTCGAAATCGGCCGTCTCGCCAATCTTCTCAACGGACCCATCCGTACAGTTACATAATACATAGACACCGGGACAGTCCATATTTGTGAGAAGTTTATTAACTACAATTCCTTGTCGATATTTACCAGTTTCATCAGACCGCATTTCCGCGTAACGTATAAACCCTTTATCAGTATATCTATCAATTTGCATGATTAAAAATAAAAAAGGGGCCGGCATTACCCGCTGCCCCATCACCTAAATTAGAATGGATTATTTGCTGTCTCTGCCTGTGTATTGAAGATATCTTCTTCAGCATTGGTATCAGCATACTTCTGAACAATTTGCTTGATATATGTACGTTCTGAATCTACACCTCCTTCTTCATCAAAGAATGGATAGACACATACCTCTGCCGATTCGGCTAATGAAAATCCATCCTCCATCAATCCGGCCATCTCTACACTAATACGTGTACTCAATGAATTGCTGATCCGAGGTGACTCACTACGTACTTCTCGTCTGGTCATTGATGCAATTTCTGCAATGTTATCTGCATGGCTCTGATCTAAGCGCGGATGCAACATCTTCAGCAATGCCGATTCTTGTTCCATAGTCAATGTATCCATTTCAATAATTACGAAACGATCAACTAACGCTCGGTCCATTGCCCTGGTCGCCGTATATTCATTACCGATATTTGCAGTAGCAATAAACGTCACACCCTTTGCCACTTTGATGGTTGGCGAATCCGGATGTTCATCTAATCGCAGGTACCGCTGACCTTGATCAAGCACTGTCATCAAAATATTCCAAGCCTCTGGGTGTGCCCGGCTAATCTCATCAAGCAAAATCACTGCATCTTCTTGTTGGATTGCCTTTACAAACATCGATTCTGAAAACAATGTCCCTTCATCTTTCTTGAAGTGGGTGTTACCAATCAATGTCCCTCGAGGATCTTGTGTCGCGCCAAGATTAAAATAATAATCCGGACGATCCAATGCATTCACTAGTTGCTTAGCGGCCATCGTTTTACCACAACCCGCAGGGCCGGTCATCATAATGTTCTTGCCACGTACTGCAGATCGGACTAAATACTTCCATTTCAAGTCTGACATGATCAATGTCTCGGGACGCAATCCTACAGCTTCATTATGAATAAAGTTCAATACTGGATCGGCTTCAATTGGTTGCTCATGCATGGCATTTACTTTTGATTTAAGTTCACTCTCCCACTCGCTCTTCGGACGCCGCATCCATCGGTCTTCATCCATATCATGGCGAAGACATTGATCCTCAGCATACGCCTTTTCCATCATAATATCACGACAACTATGTGATTTGATTACTCGATCGTCACTGTCGATCAAAACCAAACCATTAACGTCGTCGGCTACTACTCGGTAATAATTATACTTACGCATATTAAATAATTTAGGTGATTAATTAACTCTCTCTTAAAGATAAGAACTTTCTTCTTTGAATCCTAATGCTCTGATAACTTTTTTTTATTTATCATAACCGACGAAGAAAGGCTGGACCTCTGGTACATATGCATCGCATACTAACTGCAAATACACTTCGTTCAACCAATAATTGGGAACGGTATCTAATTGAGCAACGGCATCGTTATAAATCTCATCAATGCCAAATCCATGACCGTGTCCATACCCCGCAATTTCTTTTGCAAGCCGTTTTACATCCTCTGTTGATTTACTATTCTTTGCAAGATCTAATGCCTCTTTAAGATTAACAATTACACGCTTACGTACCTGTTCATTGTGCTCATACATCTCCGGGCTCCATGGCGTCGTAATCTTAATTCCGTACATCAACTTGGGCGTTTTATTTTTCTTCATATCTAAAGATAAGAAATAACTATTTCGAATCCAAGCCTTTATGTAACTTTTTTTAAAATTTATCTATGAGTCGCTGGAATAGACTCTAGATACTCTAATAATTCATTTACTTCTTTTAGCGAATCAATTTCAGTCGAAATGCCATTTGAATCAGTAGGATGTACATCAACTTGATCTGCCGTGTCGCAGCATGGCTGAATAATAATAGGTTGTTCAGTAGAATTACAAGCTACGAGGCCTACTACTGTTAGTGTTAAAAATAACTTTTTCATTTTTTATAGATTTTAGAATGGTAAATTTTGAATTGTCCATACAAACAATATTAACATTGCAAATTTAAGTAACATTAGTTTTCATTTTTAATAATAATATGCCAAACGCCATTGATAAAATCAAGCCTAGTGGGCTTACTTCTAAAGGGACATTAGCATTAGGACACCAAGGGGGTGGATTTGGTTTATCACATTGGTGATCATATCCAATATCATCAATTACTATGTCTACTTCATCTCCTATACTGGGGTATGTTGTTAAATAAGGGTTATCCTTAAAGGCAGGATCATATTGGTATTGCATTCATTCATCTTTTCAACAGTTTACTTATAATAAAATATGGCAGTATAATCAGAATCGAACTGATAACCTCTGGTACCACAAACCAGTGCTCTAACCAATTGAGCTATATACTGCGTACGCAGTCTTCAGGCGATCTCTCTGGGGCTCGAACCCAGGACCCTCTGATTAACAGTCAGATGCTCTAACCAACTGAGCTAAGAGATCAGATCCGCACCCCTGAAGGGGCACTTGTAGTGTCAGACTACCAACTGGATATTTGTTTCGTACAAAATAATCTAAACGCTACACTTAAGTAGTATTTCCTCGGTCCGTGAGAGGTTAGCCTCCGACCAGGTGTTGTGCTGCTACCTAACCAACTCACACAACTAGTGTAGGGACGGTAGGAATTGAACCTACGACCTTCAAGATATAAGCTTGATGCTCTAACCAATTGAGCTACGTCCCCATATTGGCTCGTCATAATTTATTTTTCGCAGTGACGGCATCAGCGAATTAAAACCAAGATGTCAAAGAACTCTCGTACGCCCGATAGGATTCGAACCTATGACCCACAGCTTAGAAGGCTGTTGCTCTATCCAGCTGAGCTACGGGCGCATATTGTTAATCTAATGTACCTTCACTCCATGCCTCATAAAATGAATCATGATATTCATTACCATCTTCTAAAGGCGACCAGCCATCATCGGATAACACATAGAAATCAGTACCGTTAGGATCTTCAGCAGCTCGAAAACTAAAAGTGTTACCATCCTTAAAGGCGACTTCATATTGATTTGTAACCGCCCACCAAACTTCTTTAGAGTCAATTACTTCAAATTCCATTGTTATTAAAAATAAGGTAGCCGGAGCGGGAGTCGAACCCGCACGAGCCCTTCGGCTCAACAGATTTTAAGTCTGTCATGTCTACCAATTCCATCATCCGGCCATGTTTTAAACTCATCTCTTAAATATAAGAACTTCTATATTTAGATCCTAACCTTAGCCAACAATTTCCGTAACTTTTTTTACGAATGTTCTTTTGCTATTTGCACGCAAACAATGTTGACGATACCGATCCGCAACCTCTGCGGCATCTTCATATGAAGTATAATGTTTGCTGTACAACTCATTCACTACTCTCAAGAATCCAAATGCATAATGCTTCTCACGAATTCTATAATGAATTCCTGAGATATCTTCATGTTCTTCAATTTCAATCTTAAAGTTCTTCATTTTTCCAATCTTTATTTTTACGGTCATATTTAGTTTTATCACCGTGATCTTTTTGAATCATTCTTCTACGGGCCAATTGCGATAACTCGCCGGTGGAATAGCCGTCAATTTTACGTTTATCCTTTTTTGCCATCTCGAACAACATCTACGTCACTTCCGTAACGCTCAAACCTTTTAATACGACGAACTCTTACGCCGGCGTAGAACCCTGTAAACATCATCAACATAGTCACAAAAGCAAATGCCATTTCGTTATCTACACTTTGAAAAGAAATATACTCTGCCATCTTACCAGTACCGGTCATGATTGCCAAAACCAAACCTGCAATTCCAACAAGGAACGCCGGTGACTCGATTGTCAATTGAAATTTCAAACGTTGCATCTTTTTAACTTTTTTCATACTTAAAGATAAGTATAATGATTTTCGAATCCTAAGCTTTTTCAAACTTTTTTAGTAAGAATTTTTCATTCTCCCGCCCAACGGGTTACCAACAATGAGATAATAGCAGTTATAACATAGAAAACGTAAATTTTCTCGCTTATGATTTGTAAAATCTCCATCAATCCAATCTAGTAACAAAGGAACTGTATAGTCCGTTACGCGCCTTTCATTAAAACCACAACATTCGCATTTCTCTTCAATCAAACCGCTACGCAACAAGCGCGATTTAAGTCGATGTCGATTATACTTAGGATACTTGCCTTCTAGAATATCTTCAATGCCATAATGGCCGCGCAATCGTTCTCTTTGTGGTTTCGGTATACCTTTGCCGTTTGCATTCTTATGCAGTTCAAATAACGTTTTTCCAGATTTTGAATCTTTATATAACTTCGCATACTTACGAAACGTTTCGTACGAAACTTTTAAAAACCGAGCAGCTTCAGCACATGACCTAGTATTCTCCATGGCATACCGGATCTCTGATTCCGATATATTCATTGCAGGTCGTCCGTCGCCCGGCTTATACGTCATTGTTATCCTTTAAGAAGTTCTTTGCTGCTACGAGCATCTCTCCATGATGAGGCTCGGCGGGCATCGATGATACTGCGCTCCTCTTCAGTCAATGATGAATAAAACATCGGAAGTTCGTCAACATCTGTCCGTAAGAATTCTTGCCATACATCGCGATTACGTTGCTGGATATCATATTGATCTAAAACTGCTTGCAATAATGTCGATGCTGTGGGTGACACATTTACGGACATGGCGTCCATAGCCTCATACCATTCTGTGATAACTCGATTAGTAGGAATTGTTTTGTTTTTATCCATTTGTATTTTTAAATATAGATTTCTGCACCATTTTCATTATCTTCGAATACCGATACATATTCGCAACCAAAATATTCTAAAATTTCTCTAGCAATCATTTCGCATGATTTTGCTCCAAAGAAATGTGATCGGTAATCTTGCCTCCAATACTTATCATGTAGATACTCTTCAATATCTCGTTTAAACATGATAAATTCAACATCTCGATCATCATGATTTACACGCTTCTTAGCTGTAACATGAAACATGTGTCGATGATTATCTGAAAGGAATCCTACTTCGGGAAATACCTTTTTTGCATCCGGCCAGGAGTGTAATCCATCTACCTGCAATTTAACTATTACATTTGTTATCATGTCTTAAATATATAAAAGTATTATTTACTATCCAAATGATTTTGTACTTTTTTCCAATAACGTTCCGTAGCTCTCATACTATAGCCTTTCGGGCCTCCATTCCAATTACGGGCAATAGTTTCGTATTCACTATCGGCATGGTGATATTCACGCCATATATTGAACATCTCTTTTGATTTATCACAATTCCATCGATCGGCCATATCATATCTATCTTTACTATTCGTACGCCGTAGGATACGATTTACTTCTCTTACCATTACACGTCGAATTTGTAGACATCCAACCGCATCTTCAGATTCATTATATGCCTTATCATTACCAGACGATTCAACCTGAATCAAGGCTGCGATAAGATCATCTCTTTGCTGTATTGAGTCTACTTGAATAGGCGTAATCTTTCGTACATGCGGTAACTGTAAATTAAGGCTGGGCATTGGCGTTAATGACATCGTCATCGGTATAAATAGAAATGATATAACTAAATACTTTTTCATGATCGATCTAAAGAAACTGTTAAGCCAGCTTTTTTTAAATTTGCGTACATCACAAATGCTTCAGGCGCAAACCCCGAATAGATATGACATCGGCCGGCGTTATGTGTAATCATGGCTATTGATTCTGCACGAATTGTATTGCATGCCGGTAACAATGATGTCAATACTACAATGACATGCTCAAATGAATTGAACTCATCATCTAATAGATGAATCTTAAACTTTTTTCTTCTCTTTGAGCGTGTATTGGACTTCAACGTCATATGTACAAGTTGTATACCACATTACTGATGTTCAATTTTTACTATGTATTTACCATACTTTGCTGTAAATAATCTTGTTTTACGTGTACGGTCTTCTATTCCATACGCCTCTTCGGCTTCAATAGGACGGCCGAAATCATCTAATACATAAACAATATATTTTTGTTGTGTATCATTTGGTCCTAATTCATAAACATCTATAGGACGAGATTCAATCTTCCAATTCATTGATCATTTCCTGTAACGTTGCACATCTTTCATATTCTTCATGTTCTTCGTAATATTCAATCATATCACGTAAGAACGCTTTACGATGAGAAGATGATTGTAAGCTTTCCGGCCATCGAACGCCTGATGCAACTAGTTGGTATACTTCATCTAGTGCTAACTCGAGATAATTTTCTTCCATCACCATCTCCTTAAATATAAAAACTATATTACATAAATCAAAAGATTATGTAATCTTTATTACGATATAGTTGCCCTTCCGCATTACAGAAAACTCGCTCGGCGTTAAGTTTTTATAATACTCTTCATAATGAGCTGGCCGGTCGAAGTTAGATTTAGAATCATCAACTGGTTCATATCCTGATAACATTTCTTTAAGTTTAATCATATTTTATGAATCTTTGTTATCTTCGAAGCTGGTATACGACCTCTGTACCCGAATTGCGCAGTACTACGTATCGACGACATATATGAATCTGGATCTACTTTTTTGCCCGTCTGAAATACACTCATCAGATGGACCATACTCATGTTTGATCTAAAATCGTCATCCGCTACTACATTGTCAATAGGTAAATTATCTACTTGCAAAATTACAGGCTTAGTTTTAATACCTATTTCCTTGTATTTTTCTACCGCATGTCTCGCATATGTATCAGCACGTTCGAAATCCGTAGATAGATAAATATTATCTGGCGAATCGTCAGTGTAAAACGCATCCCATTTCAATACCGAGTATTTATTCTTGCTAGGTGGAACAAGTCCTAATCGTTTGATTGTTCCTAAATCTTTTACAGTAGTACCATGAAATGCTCTAGGAATAGTATTTGAATAACTTGCATCATATTTCAGAAGCGCATTTACTGTAGATTTGCCCAGGTTTTTTGTTGTATTTGATAACCCAATTCTTAAACCGTAATTCGGCTTGACCAATTTTAAACGAACTAAATCTTTTATGGCTTGTTGAAATGAAGGTACTGTCTTAAATGAACTCCAATCATCATAATCAAAAATCGTAACAAACTTTTTTACTGGATCTACTTGTATACTAATAGGACCTGTAAACTTACTAGTGAGTGTCCTCATTGCCGATGCTGCATCCATTGGCTTTTCAGGGTTGATCATAATAATACCATCAGACCAAAATACAACGTTCTCTTTAGAGGAATCGAATGTATCTAAACCTTTAACGGAGCGATACTCAACTAATAAATCTTTTAATTTAATCATTTCTTTAGCATATTCTTAACAGCGTCCGGGCCAGACCACATACGGCATGACCAATATCTTGCTTTTGTCCTGGGACCTGGATTATCGCAATTATGTCTAGCTCTAAACGATCTACGTCTATCTGGATCTTTAGTTTTGATACTAAGTCCTGTCGTATCGCCAAATGACACTTTCTTAACATTTTTAGTTTTAGGATCTTGTACATACACTTGAAACTTCTTCTTGCCGCCTCTCTGTACTTTACCTAATTTAACCGTACGTCCTTGGTATTCTGCTTCTTGCCATAACACTGGCTGCGAATGCTCCCAGATTTCTAATTTTAATGACTCACTGACCTTAACGCATTTATCTTTTCCATCCTCGGTTCCGGCATAGCGATATCCGTCCCAACATGCTTTTCCGTCGATGCCTTTTTTTTTACCAGACGCCATTACTTTTTCTCCTTTACCTGCTCTCCTTCGGGCAGCTCTGGATCTGGCATTAAATCGTCTTTACTATACGCCTTTAATTGATCAGCTCTATTAGTACTCAAATCGCCAGTCTTAAACATAGGACCATTATTTGTTATTCTATACACGACATTCTCAATATCGTCATCTTTGTATACTTTCTGAACAACACCTATTGCACCATAGCTACCGCATTCTTTATCCGTGTTCTGAATAATATCGCCTTGCGTAAATTTCGGCTTAGCCGCTTCTTCTATCGGTTGTTTTTTCAAGTCAGCTAATTTCTTTTTAGCTGCATCTATTTTTGCTTTTCCTGCATCCATGTCTGCTTCCAATGAATCTTGTTGAGCATCAAACTCATCTTTTGTTAATTCTGAGACTATACTCTTTAGTTTTAAAATACTTTCGAAAGGATTCTTCTCTTCTTTATCCTTTTCATCGCCTTTATCTTTATCTGACTCCTTATCCTCGCCTTTATCCTCTTCCTTGTCTTTCTTATCTTCGCCTTTAGAATCATCCTTAGCACCTGATTCATCTTCAGATGCCTTTTTAAATGTCTCTAAATCGACAACTTCGCCGCCAACAAGTAAATGTCGCACTAAACGATAATCGAAAGGATGCATTTCCGAATCCTCATCCATTCCAAATCCAACAGATGCATCCTCTACATCATCCGGATCTGTAATGTTTAAATATCTGTTATTAACGTATACTTTAGTCGGCACACCAGTTAATGCAAACTGGCCAATCGTTACGTTATCAAAGTATTCAGGCGTTTCCATATTTTCTTAATCTCGCTATTCTAGTAAACTTTTCACGTACCGATTCCTGAAACGGTTCGGTAACATTAACTATACCTTTAAGTTGTTTTAATGTATCCGCTGTCTTTAAATTACCAGCATCCGTTTGGGGCATATGTTCTCTGCCAGGAGCGCCTAATGCACTTCCTTTCTTAGCCATTAAATTTATATTAGCTGTAATCTGGCGTGCAATATCCGCATCCGAATCTATATTCTGGCCAAATTCCATCCAGATATTTCTAGCTTCATCCGTTAGATTAGCATCTACTTCACGTTGTACAATTGCTTCCGTAGTGCCTTTGAGTATATTACTTCCTAGAGCTGTATTAGACGGTACTTTGCCTAATTGTTTAGCGACCGCGGCGTGTACCACTTTAAGAATATCTAAATGGCTGTAACCTGACTTAGCTTTTATATCTACTGCTCTAATTGTACTATTAGGATTAGCTGTAAATGCTTGAGACCATCTGTGATGTCCATCAATGATAAACTTACCGTCATAAGTTACAATAGGATTAGGACCCATATCAGCTTGGCCACGTAATATAGATTCTAATGATCCGTGTTTATCTGTTAATAAATTCTGAATACTTTGATCGAATCCTATTTCGTTCTGCGTCGGCTGTAATTTTTTACATTGTATACGCTTCTCTGAAAACATAAATTGATCATCCTTTAACGAGCCGTCAGCAAGTCCTGCATCTAATATTGCTTTAACCTTTGGATCTTTAATAGCATTAGCTAATGCTACTGTAAATGCCGGTATCTTTTCAGTCTCGAATGCATTCGCTAAATCATCAACGGCATCTTCAGACATTATCTCATTGAGTAGAGATTTTAAATTCATGAGTACTCCAGTTCTTTTTAATAAATATCATACAACCTTATTTCCATAGTACTTGAATAAGTACAAGTGTAGTAGCTAATACCAAGCTTACTGCAGTCTTTGCACTTATGCCTTCGCCTAGTATTAAATAGGCTAAGAAGGCGAATACTATCATCCCAGACCCGAAGCCTATCATCCGGCCGGGCCAAATTGCGCCGTCATAATAATCAGCTAAAAAGCCTGTGGCTTTAATAAACATATATGATATAGGAGTACTAAAAATAATCGACATTAGAAACGGATGTTCCTTTGCCCATGTATTAATAAACTGCAAATTAGTTTGAAACCAAATTAATGTTTGCCCGGCAAGAAACAAGACAAAACCATATAACAAATTTCTCATTAAGCTATATCTGTAGATTCAAGCAGAGTATAAGTAAACGAATTACCCCATGCATCTCTTGCTTTATACATCACGTCCATGAATTCATGCCAATCGTCATTGGAAGCAATTACCTGACACCCAGCTGACCACTTATCAACTTGTGTAGATGTTTTGCCTTCCCATTTAGTTGCTCTATGGATATTAATGCCAAACAATCCTTCCTGAACATTTTCTTCGCTAATATCATATGTTAAGTCCTGGTCATCATCCCTATATACTTTTAATGGACCGCATTGACCTAACGCTTCATATTGACCGCGATGTAATCTTATCTTATGAGACTTACGATATTGGCCTGGTTTAAGAATAGCAGCACCATCTGGGTTGATTAGATTTTCCATCCAATACTTACCTGGATCTGTAGTTGCTTCATAACATCTAAATTGCCATTCATCATTTTCTTTGTATGAAATAGTAACGCAGTCGTCAAATTTGTTAGTTACTTCGCCGGCAGTGTCCATGTTACGTACACCTACGATATTAACGTTATAATCGCCATTAGTAAACCAACGGTATCCTTTAGACTGCATAGCAGCTTCTATTTGTTCTCTAGTATAACACATATTAATTCCTTTTTCAATAAATATCTGATTATTTACGCTTGGCTCTACGCTGCGGCTTTTTTGGAGACAAATCCGTACCATCCTCATCAATAAACTTAGTACGACGTTTAATTTTCTGGCTACCTGCTCTTTCATATTCATCGACTTCTCGCCATTGAAACTTACCCATTATTAATCCTAACTTTAAGTTTTGCTATTTTAGTTAAAAATTCTTCGATTGTATATGAGTTACGACGTTCATCGAAGATTGAAAAATGTTCTACAATATCATGATTTTGTTCTACTGCTCTTTGCAGTACATTTAATCCTTGGCCGGCCCAAAATACACCAAATCCATTATCCTCGCCTAATTGATTAATTTCTCTAATAGCATCTGACTCCGTATCGCCGGGGTACAAAATATAGTACATCATTTTGAATAAATATTACTTTCACAGACGATTAAATCGCTTTCATATGTCGACATATCTTCGATAGTGATTCTTAGATTTCCTAAATCGAATGTACCTTGCTCGCCACTATCATTAATAATTTCTGACATATGCTGAATATAATAAAAATCTCGTTGCCAATCAAAATTATTACAATCTATTCTTACCAAGATATCAGCTTCTGATGCTAGCTCTCCCATTAATCCATATACACGATTAGAAAGCTTAAATCTAGTATTAACCTGTTCCTGCTTGATATATCTCTGCCGATCAGATTCTGGCAAATCGGTGTATATTATCGAACACCATGGTTCTAATTGAGCTAATGCATTTAATGTGCAGTTAAACACTCTAAACTCAATATTATACTTCGGCGGAATGATAGGTTTCATATACCTATCATGTTTAACGAAATGTCCCCATTTACGAATAAAGTTACGAGTTGACCGGATGTTCTGAGCTTCCCACTCTGGATTGTTCGTTTGTATATTAGGTGCACCATCATGCGTGTTCCTTCGGCTTCCTCTACATGTCATGTGATAAACACAGCCATGCCATGTTTGTATAAATTTAATGCCATTAAGGTGAAATCGATTAAATATATCACTATCTTCTTTAGACTGCGGCGCATACAATGGGTCATGGCCGCCTATTTTTTGAAAGTCTCTCTTCCAAAATGCCCATGGAGCAAATATCCCTTCAGTAGTATCATTAGCCGGTACTCTAGAATTGATAAACTCTAATAAGCCATGTTCATTAAACTCTTCAGGTTCAACACCAAAGTCTTTAAGTATCTTTTCAGGGCCATCTGGGTGTAATGGTGGTTCAATTCGAGTTAAAGATACTATTGTTTTTTCTTTAAGTTCATCTTCAATAGCATCTAAAGCACCTGGGCATAAATACATATCTGCATGATAAATCATACAAATATCATGACTAGCAACTTCATTAACTAATTGATCATATAATATCGTATGACCTAATCGTTTTCCGGATTCATTACGAATAGCGCTGAAATGTTTATCCGCAGCCATTCGTTCTTGACACCATTCCCACGTACCATCGCTACTATCGTCATCAGCTACACAAATTTCAACTATATGGTTGCCTTGGTTCTTACGTATCGAATCATATGACCATTTGAGATACTTTAAATTATTGCGAGATGGCTGAATTAAACTTATCTTCATAACTTCCTAATCTTGTTTTTACATTAGTTCCATAAATAGGCTTAACAAATGTCTGTTCATCATCTTCAGGTAGCCGGCCCCATTTGTTTATAAATTTCTGTGAATTAAATTGTTCAGATCTGATTTGCCTTTGGGATTTCTTGCTAAAGTCATCTTTAGCTTCATCTCTAAAATGACTGCCACGTGCACTAAAATGCCATACCACAGACTTGCTCGTCATCTTAAATGTATATCCTTCTAACTGCATTCGAATAAACAAATCTTTATCTTCCCAAGAGGCCGGTGCAAACTGTGGATCATTACCGCCAATCCATTCATAATCTCGTTTTCTACAAAAAAAGCCGGCGCCTCCACCTTTCCTTACAAATATATCATTTTCTTCACAAAATTCCAAAGACCATTCATCAAAATATTTACTGTCAAAATCATTATGATATGCACCGAATTCATTCATAGGTACAAATACCGTGCCAGGCCTATAATCTGGGTCATTAGGAAATATTTTTGGTTGGATTCTAAAAGACGATGCTATAAGTCTTTCATTAGGATCTAGTCCTGTATATAACTTAAGTAGTTCTAAGTCTTGATTTGGCGCAATCCACATATCAGAATGAATAATGTTAACAAACTCCGTTTTAGCTTTGTCAACACAAAAATCCATACCGCCTCCGATGCCCTTTTCGGTATCATTCTTTTCAATATAATATTCAATATCGTATTCATTATCAGCTAGCCATTCATCGGTACCATCCGTACAATTTTCTGCATAAACGATAATTGGCATATTTTTGTAGTATGCATTCTGCCTAACAGACTGCACTGCTAATTTAAGATACTCTAAATTATTGTTTGTAGAAATGCACGTTGTTATTTTATGTTGCAGTTTCGCTGTAGTATTCCATTTATGTTCTTTAGTAAGAGTATATCCAGATCGCATTAAATGAGTAAACAACTCCCTAGTCTTATTTCCTCCAAATTTCTGCGGTCCATCTATATGAATATCTTCAAATACGATTTCTGTAATGTTAACTTTCGCGAAATCTATAGATAGAAGTATGTCCGCATCCGAACCTTCAGTGTCTATAAACAAATAATCTAGTTCTTGTATGTCATATTTTTCAAATATATCAGATACCTTAAGACAAGGCGTGTTTATTTCATATATATCCGCATCATTTATTCTATGTACAATTAAATGATCTTTATTGAACGACGCAATGCCTAGATGCGTATCACTACAAAAAAGAGTAGCATTTTGCTGGTCAGAATTTTCTGAAACTATTGCAACTTGCTCTAAATATATATTATCTATGCCATCATAGCACTGTAAAATCTCTTCCTTGAACTTCGGTATCGGTTCTACTAATATTCCTAATTCGATGTCGCAATCTTTTACTTTTTCAAATACGTCATCATTCGCTACACTAGTGCCGATTTGTATAAATTTTATCGTACGTTTCATACCAGAATTTTTTTTTATTTTTTTATTTTACATTAGCCCATACATCTTCCCATGAAAAGGATTTATATGATGGATTGAATAGATTATGATAGTTCTGGTCACACATCTTATTTGCTAGAGTATACCATTTATTTGATCTACGTTTAGCCCCTGGATCTTTTGCATCGAATGCTTCCTCACCTTTAATATACATCCGTTTATTTCGATGTTTTCTGTTATGGACTAGTAAGATATTCTTAATTATATACTGAGGTATATTACCTAATACTTTATTTGTCATAAACATAAATGCCGAATCCTCATGTACAAAGAATACTGACTTAGGAATGTTTACGCCGGCGCGGATTACTTCAGACGAAATAACCAAGCCACAGCCATTAAACTTATGCGGTGACACTAATCGTACATCCAATTCATCTGTTTTATCATTGATGGCATTCATCTCATCTTTAGTCATGTCATAACGCAGACTCCACCAGTTTTCAGTATCATCTTCTATAAACGGCTTATCAGTAAAGTCATTATGCTCTAATACTTTCCAAGTATCATCCCACATCTTACATGTCCCAAAAAATGCTAAATATTTAGGATTGTTGTTTTGTAATGACATATGATGGAGTCTGTCTAATACAGTAAACATTTGCTTAGGCAATATCGCATCACTTTCACCCCAAATTAATACATCAGCTAAATCACAATACTTATCATTAAATTCTCTTCTATAATCCGCAACTGTTACTAATTCACGCGTAAATTTAGTTTTAAATCTAATATCTAATATTTGATTTCCTATTTTAGCTTCACAAAGCTTTAATTGCTCAGCGCTAATACATTTCTCGAGATCTTGATTCAAACATATAGTAAAGTCTACTAATACATCGCCGTCATACTCTTCAATCGCATCTTTCAATGAATCGATATATTCTTCGATTATGTCACATTCATACCACTGAACTAGACATCCTATTGCAAATTTAGTTCGTTTCATGGCATAAAGTAAGCTGTTCCCGGATCATTTTCTATTAATGAATATTCTTTACCGAGATAGTTAGACAACTCATTCAATAATATCCTCTCTTCATTTCTATTAGCATCGTCTACGATAATTGGAATATTATTTAGATTAGGGAATAGTTCAATATGCCGCATAAAATATGACCTTCCGACGCTGCCGGGACCGTCGATTATCAACATGTCATACTCGCCCGGCAACTGCTCTTTTAAGATACCGGGATCATACCAGCCATCGATTATAGGAGCATGAATATAATTCGATTTATCACAAAAACCGACCCATGACTTATTTTGTTCTACTGAATACACTGTATAATGCTTTGTTAAGCGTTTAGTTCCATATCCACTGCCTAATTCTACAATTGTCGAACCCGCCGGTAATATATCTACAATAAATGCTTGGCATAAATCACTTAAATCTATTCTACCTAATCCCATTTTATTTTCCTTTGTAAAGCTTATTATATGTTTTTTCCATCCAATAATATGTCAATCGATCATCTTTATTGTTTGGAATCGAATTGTACTGATATATCCATCCTAATTGAGTAAAAGGCAGATCTTCTTGTAATAATTCCTTACGATTCAAATCGACCATATTATACTCATATGGCAACACTTTGTAATCAATTTCATTTATATGCGTTAAAAAATTGACCGGGGTCTGATCTGTTCCCACATGCCATACTTTCTCCGCTTCAAGCAGTCTATCTCGATTATTATCAAAAAATGATATGATATCACTGAAAAATTGTTTATGATCTTTATTAAAAATTAACATGCCTGAGTCGAAATAGTGATCGAATCTAAACATATATCCGTTAAAGAAATGTCTTGAATAATTTTCTATACTACGCAGAACCCAATCATAGCTACCATCATTATGTACAAAACAAAATTTCCTATCACTCATTTCGAATACATTAGGACAATCTGGATGCACGATTGTATCAGCATCTACATACATAATCTGATCATATTCTATTTCATTGGCTTCTAATAGATCAAATATATAATACCGTTGCCATGAAACTGGCATATCGCTATGATCTCGTATTAAATCATTGAGAATAAATACTTCACAATTGTTATGTTTACTCCACTCTTTCCAACTATCAATACTAAACTTATACGGATCGCTTCGCGTTCCGGCCCAACGACCTACATCTTTTTGCTTACCGGGCAATTTTACATCAACTAAGAATATAATATTTTTCATATCTTACTTCATATTACATATAACACCTTCTGATGTTACAAATTTAATTCCATTTGCAGTTACAAAGCCTGCATTTTCACCAATATATCTATCAACAGCTAATTGATTAATTTCATTATACAATGCCCGGTCCGGTTGCCCATAGTCATCAAATATCATTATAACATCTCCATATTTACGTTTAATACGTTCAATATCATATTTAATATGGTCGGCTGTATGGCCTGCGTCTATAAATGCTACATGAATTTCGACATCTGGTAAATCGAAGTCTTTGTCATATACATCAGCACATGTCAATGTTACATTATCACAATCACTAGTAATATTTCGAGCATCCGCAATATTAGTATTATCGAGCTCGTAGCTATAAACATGATTAAAACATTCGGCTAATATACGAGTCGTGTCGCCGCGGCATGCACCTAATTCAAGCACATTCATTTGTTTATATTTTTCAGCTGAAAAAAAGTATAATATATCCTGTTTAAATTTATGACTCGTAGTATATTTTGCAATATGTTTATTCTTAATCTTATTTAACACGTGATCGTCTGAATAAAATGTCTTATACCTTTCCCAAGCTTGAGACATAATATGTGATCGATTCTCTTTATTAATTCCAGTAAAGAACCATATATAACCATACTTTTCAAAAAATGGACGAGCATCTTCTTGAAGTTGCCAATTATGCTGAAACATTTCTTTACGATTTATATGAGTCAACTTCCATGCCGGCGATAGAAACTTTACATCGACTCCTTGTATCTGTGCTAAATAATTTAATGGCGTTTGTTCTGTACCTTTACGTACTATTTCATCCTGTAATTTTACAAATGTATCTACATTATCATAATATAGCTGTTTAAATGACATGAACAGCTCTCTATGCAATTTATTAAAGACTAAGAAGCCGCTACTAAAATACTTGATTGGGTCAAGTTTATATCCAAAAAATGGCTCATACCCCTTTATACTAGCCAACATCCAATTCATGTTATCTGTTTCTTTAACAGCACAAAACTGATGGTCTGTTAAGTTAAAGAAATTTGGCGCATCCCATTTAATTATTGACGATGCATCGACAAGACATATCTGATCATAATCGATATTACGACGTTCCAATTCATCAAATACAAAAATAGATTTTTGCCAATTGATTCTAAACCGACGTACATCTTTTTCAATAGGTTCCTCGAATGCAACAAACTCTACATCATTCTGTTTGCACCAGTACTGCCAAGATTTTTTTGATATTTCAATCCAATCATGGCCGCCGTATTTATCATTGAATTCGCTAGTTTTTACACCAGCCCACCATACTACATTTTTCATACTAAATCTACAATTCTAATTGCTTCAAATGATTCTACATATTTCTTGCCAACTTGCAATCCGCGTGTACGAGCCATATCATATACGTAATCTTTACACATAAACGCACGCTCCTGTTGCGTTTTGTAACAATCTAACATCTTTATTTTAGCATTTAGATCATCTTCTTGTACTGATATAAACACATCTGTCCTAAACGTGCGATTATTCCATGGCAGTTCATATCCTAAAATAGTCGAATGCTTAAATGCTCTAAACGTTTCTTGATATACTACTTGGTGGTCCTGGTGATGGTCGTATGATGATGGACAGAAAACTAAATCGTATTTATTATTTTGATTAAGTTTCCAAAAATAATCTAGCAATTTCTGTCGTTGTTCATTTAATATTCTAGGTGTATAGTCTAAAAATGTCACATTAGCTTTAAGTATGGACATTGCTTGGTAGAATTCTTCTACAGGGTCGCCAATTGCTAGTGGCTGTGCCGATGTAATGCCGATTACATCAATCTGGCATGTATCTTTTAGTTTATTTAACGTTGCGCCGCAACCTAACTCAATATCATCAGTATGCGGAGCAATTGCTAATATCTTTTTCATTGTTCTTCCTGCGTAGATATATTATCTAAGTTAGCAAAAAATTTGTACCAGTGCATACAAACATTATGATATGAATACATTTCTGATAACTGCCTTCTTGCATTATCGATAATATATTGATAATCTTGCCAATTTCCAAGTATTTTCTCAACTGTTTCGTTTAGATTTGACCAATCTGGCTTGACCGGAACATATGTTTCCATCGGTTTGAAAAAGTCCGGCTTTGTTTTCACTTTAGATATATCTGGTTTAACGAGTAGGCATCCCCACTGTACTAGTTCTAGATCTCTATAACATAATTCGCCCATTCCAAATGGCGATATTCCGATTTTAGATCGTTTCATAATCTCTACAAATTGTTGTGGTGTCGACTGTCCTTTTATGATACGATACTTCTTTTCGAGATTTGATAATTCTTGCCAGGCTCTATCGCGGTGTGCAGCATATAATGTATCACTACGTACTTCATGATCATATACTTCACGTGGGATATGTGTTTGATATACTGCACATACGTCAATATCACGTACGTTAGTTGGATACTGTAATTGATGCAGATGTGGCCAATTGTGTCCTACATTATAACCAGTTAATTGTATACGATTATATTCATCGTTAGGAATATCATATCCTTTGTCTAATAATGTCCCATTACCAAAGAACCATTTATTCAACGCTGCCGGCTGTCTATAATCTTCACGAGATAATAGTTGTTTTTTGAATAAAAACTTTGCACTACTTTCAGAAAAAACTTCATATGCACCTAACAATGACGTAGAATCTGCACCACTAAACAAAAAATAATCGCCAGTCTTATTTGCTAATGCATTGATACCTTTTTCTATACTATATTCGAGTGGTATAGAAGAATCTACATAATTCTTATGAGATACAAATTCATAATCATAGTCATTTGAATCTGTGAGCTGTATACTATACTCGGGTAGTATATCACGTGCATGTAACAGCCCGCTAAAGTTTTTTTGATCTGTCGGATCGGACAATTTAATTTTTATCATCTATAACTACCTGATCACTAAAATCTACAATCCCGGTACCGGCAATCCCATCCGGGCAAATGCCATGGCCTAAATGCGTGACATCATATTTAATCGTATCAATTTTTTCCCAAAACTTTTTCATGGCGTCATTCCAATGAATGTCATCTAAGACTAGAATGCCTTTATAGTCGTTCTCTTTAAGAAATGAATATACTTCCCATTCAAAATCTCCGCGATGAGCAGTATCTAAGAAAATAACTGCGGACTGCAATAATACATCTTGCATGCCCAGTTTAAATATGTTACCAATCTTACGTTCTACATTTGAAGGCTGGGCTGTCACCGTATACATATCTTTTACGTCGAATGTAACTATTTTGTTCGACTTATTAATAGCTAATGCCGTACTACTCGTTCCTTCATGCGTACCTAACTCAATAATCAGTTTATTATTTAATTGAGTGGCAATATAAGCTAATAGTTTATAATGATTTTCACCGGCTGGTGCTAGAAAAATTGGCTTATGATCTTTACGAGAGATCAAGTGTACATACGACGTTAAGTCAATAGCATCTACTAATGTTTTGTTTATAATCATAATAATAAATTTGAAATTTTACTGCTGGCATCGCCTCGGTCTACGAGATCAATCCAGGTTCTAGATGAAACATTACATGCCGCGTCAATAACAGACCCTAAATCAATTGAATGTATATCTTTATCTAACTTCCATAATCGTTTTTGAATAACACGGCCAGCCATTCCTGCTGCTGGAAGACATAAATCCACTTTATCTATATTTTCTAAGATAGATGGGTACCAATCATCGATTGTATAATATGCGTCGCGTTCCGGGACATTAACGTAAAAATCGATCGGCCCAACTAATTTTTCAATTACCTCTTTAGGCACTGCACCAATAAACATTTTAGTACGCGGACGTATGTACGTGTTTAGAAAATGTTTCATTTTATCTTGTTTAAATACTGAGATATAATGGAACATGATATGACTATAAAAAGTAGTTGATGGCGGTATCTTTTGATTATTAATCAGCCAATGTTCTATCATACTATTATCTGAAGGCGGAGCAAATAACCCTGGTCTCATGCCGGGTTCCGTAGGATAGTTAACCATAGCGCCTCTTAAATACAACGGGTCTTCAATGAGAAATGCTTCTGTTAATTCTCGTTCCAGTTCAGGCGAATGTTGATGCATTTTCTCTCTGCGGCCATTCATTATATAAAAATCGCCATCGCCGAATCTGCTATAATATACGCGTTTATTATTATCTAACATCTTACAAAGATGTTCGTAAGTAGTATTCGTATCTTCTGTTCTCATTACTGTCCTACTAATTGTTTCCAACCGCGGAGTTTGTCATGTGGTAGCCAACATTCATTAACAACTTTAGCAAATAATCCTTTTTCCGAATTTTCGATAAACTGTCCTTCCTGACCTCCCCATTTACCATCGCCGCCATTGTGACGATTATTTTTGTTGAAATATTGATCTTCCGTAAATCGATATTTTTCATAATGTTTACGTGTCATACCAAAAAAGAAGCCATTAATACATGTATGATCGCTGTTACATGATTTTATCTGAATGCCTTGCGAAGGAGCATTAGCTTTTTGTGCGCCACCCAATATTCCATTTGACAATGCACTGTAAATTATATCATCGTTATTATCATGATGTATATATTGAATAAATACATTAATAGTCTCATTGAAATATAAATCATCATTACAATTGATAATAATATCACATCTATCTGTATAAGCTTGATATATGCCACGATTCCATGCACCGGTAATACCGGCAATTCGTTGATCATCAATCCGAGTATATAATGCATCTGAAGGAACGTCTATTTTATAAGTAGATGCATTATCAATAATATACAGTTGATAATTAAATCTACAATGTTCTTTTAAAGTTGTATGAAATCTTTTAATAAACATACCGCCATCCGGACGGAATTCATCTGACCAGTGGCTTGTCGTGATAAATCCTACTTTCATTCTATGATCCTATTAAATTTATTATATACTGCTTCAAATGAATACAGTTTATTAACTTTATGGAATGCATTTTCCATTACTTCTATACGTCTATCAAAATTTTCTAAATATTCTACAAATTTATCTTCTAAAAGTTTAAGATCATTTGTAGCCGTTTCATGAAACAATCGCGCATGCGAATCATTAACTCCGCCTAATTGAATAACGCCTAGAGTAGCACATTGGATTGCTTGTTGACCTGGAAACATAGGCATTGGGTCTAAGTTTACATGAAATGTACATTTAGGCCAGTAATTTAAAAAAGCTTCCCATTGATTTTTTTCATATTGAGTATTAATATTAATCAGATCTACGTTATATTTTTGACTAAGATATTGTGCAAATTTAATTGTATTACCGCGTCTAGACTGATTCCATACAATATCATAGGCAAATATAGAATCGGTACGTTCATCAGTGTAATAATGATTATATAAATAATCTATATTTACTGGCTGTGGTAAGTATTCTATATCACGTATACAATTAGCTGTTAGTTGAGGAAATAGTCCAAGATTTTCAACTGGTATTATAACTTTATCACATTGATTGAGTACGTGTAATCGCTGCTTCCACGCATGTTCCCAATTCCACGTTTCTTTTACATAACCATAAATTTTAGCATTTGGATATTTTTCACGTAAATGTTCAATAGTACAAGTATCAAAACGTTTTTCAATCGATATAAATATTACTTCTAAATCTAGATCTGGTAAATCGGTCCATTCGCTCCAATTAATAAAACATCCATCGAAAACAAATGGCAAACTCCAGAATCCCATAAAACATTCATTACCAATAGAATGGTGAAATTGAAATGGCACGTTGCCGTCGATTAATGAATATGCTTTATTATCTTTAACTTGATAAGATCCAACGCCACAACTATCGACTATTAATGCAAATCGCATATAACTCCTGTTAATTTGTTAATGTTCATACTAGTATTGCCAGGCACATATGTTGGGCGGAATGATGAACTTACTATCCTAGTACGTTTTGCTAATTCATGCATAGTCTTTGTATGAGTGCCCACATTATAAACGCCGTAACAATTTTTTTCTACAAGTTTTATTATCAATGAAGCTATTAAATCGACATAGTCAAAATTACCAATTTGATCAATCCAAGCTGATTCGTATGGAAATGGAGTCGGCTTATGTGTACATCTAATAATTAAATAATCATTACTTTTTAACTGTACATAGCCGTCTGCTAATAGCTTTGTATACCCATACCAATTATTACAATGAACTGGCACTGAATCTTCCGTTGCATTTGTGTCAGAATTTGAATATATATAATCTGTTGATATATGAACTAATTTAGTATTAGTCGTATTACAATATTCTACTAAATCTGATACGAATTTATAATTTACGTCCCAATTAGGTTGTCGATCTGTATCATATGTATTTGTATGTGCTATGCAGTTAATAATTACATCTGACTCAGGTATATTGATATCTTTAATATCAAAATTCGTCTGTCGCCGAGAATATAACATCCAGTTCGATCGTTGATTTTGTAATTCTGATCCTAATAAGCCGTCACCTAAAATTGAAATATTCTTCATCTTTTTGACTCCATTGATAACTATAATTGTCGTGCAAAAAATTCTTTAATTTTATCACAAACATAATCTACATCTTCAATTGTCATTCCATGGTGAGCTCCTAACAAAAAACCGTTTTTCATAATAATATCTGAGTTAGTAAACTCTTGCAAATATTCTCTATAAACTGGGTGACGTGTTACATTACCAGCAAATGTTACTCTAGTTTGAATATTATTTTCTTCAAGGAATGTAAGGAGTTCAAATCTTTTTTCAGTTTGTAAAGGAATAGCTAACCAATTAGGTTTAAGACTATCATTAGGAAGAACTAAATCTCCTACACCTTGTAAATTTTCTAAGTATCTTTCAAAATTTTCTCTACGAATTTTAGAGAATTTTTCAAATCTTTTTAGTTGAACAAGGCCAAAAGCAGCATTCATTTCACAAGCTTTCATGTGGTACCCTAACACACTATATAAAAATTTATGATCATAAGGAATTCCATCTACTTTGTGGTTAAAACGATCATCCATTATTTCAGAATCATCTCCTATACGCCCCCAATCTCTGTATTGGAGGCAACGTGTGACATGTTTTTTATCGTTAAACATTACCATACCTCCAACTCCACCAGCTGTGATAACATGAGAAGCATAAAAACTAGTAGTAGACACATCAGTACATTCTGTATGAGTGATAGTATCTGCTGAGTCTTCTATCAATAACACATCGTGTCTGTTATGGTTATCTAATTCAAATCTGAGGGATTCCCAGTCTGGTTTGTTGCCTATTAAGTTAGGGAGCATTATAGCTCTTACATCCTTGTCTAGAACTTCCATTATATCTTCTACTTTAGCACAATATGAAGTAGGATCGACATCAACAAATACAGGAATGTATCCTAATTGAATAATAGGAGCTAGTGTTGTTGAAAAAGTACAAGCAGGAGTTATAATTTTACTTCCTTTAGGAAGATCAAGGGATGCTATTGCTAATAAACATGCAGAACTTCCGGAGTTGACAAATACTCCATATTTCTTACCAAATCTTTTTGCAATTTCTTTTTCGAACTTAACCGATCTAGGACCTTGTCCTCCTAACCAACCAGATTTTAATGATTCTTCAACTGCTTTTATTTCCTCATTGCCATAAGATTCAAACTTATAAGGAGCGTACCATATTTTTTTCATTATTCTATCCCGTCCAACTGTTTAAATATGTTATACACATTCATTGCTAATGTCTGTGGATCCATTGCCTCAATATACTTAGCACGTGCGTTGTTAATAATATAAGAATATTGCTCCTGATTTCCTAATATTTCTTCAATTTTTTCGTTCAGGTCACTAAAATCATGTTTACATGGAATATACGTTTCGTTAGGTACAAACACATTTGGATTAGTATCTACGTAACTCATATCTGGCTTAATAAGCACTGATCCGAACATCGCTGCTTCTAAATCTCTAGGAGCCATTTCGCCATATCCGAACGGAGCTACTATAAGCTTCGAATCATACATTCGTTGAAAGTATTCCTGTTGTGATACGCGTTCGCCGTTTTCTAATTTAGCAACTAGTCTAGACGATTGATTAAGTTGATCTATACAATTAGTACGAAACTTATCATATGGCGTGGTCTGGTCAATTCCATGTTCATAATTAATTTGCTTGGATGGATATTGAAACATAGCTGACACATCGTATTTACGTGGTCTATCAATTTGTTGCCATTGTACATTGATACCAGCCCAATGAGTAGATAACCAATTCGTACCACTTAATACTATACGATCTGAATAGTCGTCGAAATCTTCTAATTTATAATCGCCCGGTCCCCAATAATATCGTCCTAGTTGTGAGCCTTGTTTATATAACGATCGATTCTTCAACAGACTATTCTTTAATAGAAGCAATGCATTAGACTCTTTAAATACTTCGTACGAGCCAAGTAATGATGTAGAATCTTGCCCATCTAACAACATATAGTCGCCGGTAATTTTAGACAAAAATTCTAACCCATCGTTTACAGACTGACCTAATGATACTTTCTTATTAAGAAAACTAGCTTGAGCTATCCATGCATAATCATACGAATCACCCTGCGTAAATTCTATCCCAATATCACGTAATACGTGTTGAGCGGCTATATATGGCCGAAACGCACACTCATTACGATGTTTATCTAATTCATATAATTTGATCTTAATCATATCGTATCATAAAATGCATTTTGATGTTCTTGACGTTTAATATCTTTGATATGAATTAGACAAAATTCATCATTTGCAGGTAATTTAGCCTCTGTCTTGTATCCTGTAAGTACTTCATGGACTTTATTTTTCCATTTAATTCTTTTCACGTTCTTCATGATACGACATTGATAGTCTGGAAAATTAACTCTTCCATCGCGATCGACATTCCATTTCCAAGCGTTAATATGCTCTTGAGTAAGCCCATTTACTTTATTAATTCTAGGTACCCAGAATATATCAACTGAATTGTTCATATTAATGGTAGGCTCAATCATGTCCATTAAATATTCATCTGGATATTCGTCGGCATCAATTTGGAATATGTAATCCCCCGAACAATTATCTTTAAGGTTGTTTTTAAATGAAGCAAAATCTTTGTTTAAAGGGAACTCAGTTACTTTAAATCCTACAGAATAATAAGTAGAATATTCTTGTAGTACTTGATACACGTTAGGTGTAGTATTTCCTTTATCACATTGAACTACAATCTCATCTTGATCACGTTTATGTTTAAATAGGTATTTTAGAAGATGCTCTAATTCCATCCATTCATTACATACCGGAATCGCGTAACTGATCTTTATACTCATTATAACCTTTTTCTACGATATCATATAGTTCGTTTAATGCCGTCTCAAAGTCTAACTTATCATATTGATTAGCATTTTCGACATCCAACTTAGACGTATAGTATTCGCCTGGGCGTCCTGGAATAGGATATCTTTCCTTCTCTTCATCTGGAACAGATATAACTGCCGCAACTTCCCATTTCAGTGATGATACATCAGCACCGGTACAGTACAACATTGCATTAGGCATTTGCATAAACGCAGGAAACCAAACTAATCCACGTTCTTCATCATCTATACGAGATTTGCGCATTAGTTCCGTACAGTTCTCCTCAAATGCTTGCACTAAATCTGACCCAATTTTCATATGGTCTGACGTTGTCCAACCTGACTCCATACACATATACGATGTAGTATTAGTTTCTGGATCCGATTCTTCCATAACACAAAAGTTACCTGTTATCGGCGAAGTGCTATCATAATCTGCTTTTAAATCTTTCATGCTTCTACCTTATTAAGTTTTGGTAATTTTAACTTAGGGGTACTAGAATTAGACGATTTTTTAAGTTTTGGCAATTGCAATGATACTTCTTTAGGCACTGAGTCTATACCTTTATCAACTATTGCACATAATTTGCTAGCCATTATATCTCGTGTAAATTCTTTACGGCTAATCTTAAACTGTTCTTTAGCTGCCTTCATGTAATTTTTATAGTTGTCAACACAATCTTTAAGAACTTTAGATGCATATTGATAGTTTACAGTAAACCAATTTGAACCTTCAAGTATAAATTGATCGGCTGCCGATTTATGTACTTTAGTAAGTTCGCCCGGTAACATATGACTCACACGTAAGAAATCTTTATGGCCGGAGTGGTCAGAGGCAATTACTGGCTTACCACTAAATGTAAATTCCAATAACGGACGTCCGAATCCTTCACCTTTAGTAAATGATATCATTGCCTTTACCTTTGAATGGTTATATAATGAATTCATTTCTTCATCCGTTAAGTCGCCATGTATCAAATAGATGTTAGGAGCCTTATCGCCGTACGGTTCTAAAATCTCTTGTATTTTACGGAAAATTTCATCTCGGTCCATTATACTAAACGTTGCATGGCTAGTTTTTAAGATCAAACCAGGTTTATTCTGTTTTGCTTTATTTTTAAATGTTTCGCAAAATGTCTTAATCATCATAGCAACATCTTTACGATCATGACCAGGGGCTCCTTTTAACCAATGACCAACAAATAAAAAGTTAAATGATGAAGGTATTTTGCTCAAATATGCATCAACCGACTCATGAATTTCGGCTCGTTTTAGTTTTTTATAAATCGAATGGTCTGCTCCTTCTGCTAATACTTCGATAGGCGTAGTTAGACGAATATCGCCAATTTTTTGATTAGTCTTCTTATCTAACTTATCATATGATACTTTTTGCAAGCTCTCTTTCGTATACTCTGAAGTGGCGATAATCAAATCCATTTTATTGCAGCCTTCGATAAATTCGCCAGGCGGCTGATCTGTCTCAACGCCGGCTGTAATACCGATGTTGTATTTTCCATGCGCCTGAAATTCATTTGCGACAGATACTTGAATAAATACATCTGGCTTACGCGATATATTTTGCTTAGCAATACGACTAGAAATACGCTGATGTTCTTCGTTATCTGCTTTGAGTGCATCCATAGGAGTGTTTCCCCATGGCAATGAAATTATATCAACTTCATACTTATCCGAATCAATTAAGCTTATACATAAGTCCCTCATATGATTGCCATATCCGGACCTAGTGGCCACCGGACCCATTACTACTATATATGGTTTCATAATACTCCTATTTTTTCAAATTCATAACTTTGTTTTAATGGCACTGAATACATCGTGAATTTTTCTTTCGGTGTCCAATTATCTAAACATGTATTAATACATTCTATAAATCGCTCAGACATCTTTCTAGCCGAATAATTTGATTCATCACCAATTGCCCATTCATGTCCAGCTTCGCCCATCTCAGCACGCTCTTGTGGTGTTAACTCATACCAATATTCAATTGCATCCGCAACATCCTTGTAGTCAACTCTATCATCAAATATATACGGCGTCGGTGGTGAGCCCTGTAATGATCTGTTTGTCGGAAATACTGGTTTAGCCCACTCTGCATGCTTTTTATATCTTCCATTATGATTAGATGGAAACTCTGTATCGAATTCTATCCAATTCCCTTCTTCATCTTCGAAACGACATCCATCTTGAAGACCGCCCGTTACATTATTAATAATCGGCGTGCCGGCCATTAACGATTCTGCGTGAGATAAACCAAAGCCTTCATTAGATGCAATATTAGCAGTTACATCGGCCATATTGTACAAGAAGTTTAATTGCTTTCTATCTATATGCCCATCAGTGAAGAAAACTTTTCTATTAGGTGCAACTGTATTTGCGACAGCATATAAATCTGTACCATTTTGATCTACTGGCTGAGTATGCATTAGTAAACATGTACGGTCTGCCTTTTCTTTTGGTAATCGATTGCAAAACTCACTAAACGCTAACACTAAATCCCCTGGTTGCTTACGTCGAATGTTCCTATTGTTCCAGAACACAATAAAGTCTACGTCATGAGTTTTCTTAAAATCATCACTAAACTTTTTATACTCATTCCAATCTTTATCCAATTCGTTAATAATACGGAAATCATTTTCATTAATACCATGCGATACCCATTGCACTGCCCAATCTGGTTTAGGATACTTTTTAAGAACATTTTTTACAATGTTTTGAGTCTGACGTGAAATGTTCATGATCAAATCACATGACTCGTAAAATGGTTCGTTCCAATGCGGATATGGCAAATCATCCCAAATATTATAATACATAAGGGGGATGTGCTGACGAAGCGAATGTTCAAGTTGATATAACCAACCCCAGAACCTAGGATCTGTAAAGTGCAATATTGCATCCGGCTTTTCAATATTCATTACTTGCTGCAATATCTGTGCATTACCGTACCCTGATACAGGATATAACTTTAAATATGCATCATTAATACCAGTCTCTTTTGCAACGCTTTGGGACAAATCCATAATTTTGCCCTCTTCTGGATGCTTTACTGCTGCACTAATCTGTACCCAGTCATACTCTTTAAGAGTGCCCATTACAAATTCACGTGACATTGTTGCAATACCAGAATGCATGCGCAAGTCATCTGATAACAATAAAATCTTTTTCTTTTTTGGTTTGTTAGGATCAATCTTCCTAAGCTTAGGTAACTGTAACTGTTCCATTAAATCTCCGTATAACCGTTCTTTTTCTTTATTATAAATATGATTTAGGTGATAATAACCACCTTTTTTCCAAGCCGTTTTGCTGCTTGAATTGCACTTTTTGTGCCGTTAGTAACATCGCCTTCCGCAAATGCAATCATTACATCACAATCTTTAGCCAGTAGCATATTACGATGATGAAATTGAGACACGTGATACGGCTTATTGTAATAATCTTCTGACATAGCACTGTATAGATTTCTCGGTGTATGTGCTGGATTAAACTCTTTATACGTAACACCAAACTCTATTGCATACTTTTTTATATACCGATCAGCTCCATCTTTTGCCCCACCGGAAATAATTATCAATTCATCGCCAAACTTCCGTTTAGAATTAGTAATCGTGTCTCGTATTTTTCTAGGCTTTTCATAGTGCCTAGATCCAATCATCGCGATTTTCATTCTTTGATCCTTTTAGCAACAGGGCAAAGATCTTCACGATCTGCAAATTCACAGTATTTGCAATTTTTCTTATTCTTGCCGGCAACCGCTGGATATGTTTTATTAACGTTGTAATTTCCATCTTTATCAAAACTTGAACCAATCCAATTGTTCAATGAACTCTTAAGTTTGTTTCTTGTAGGCTTACCGCTCGCCGGCACAAATTCTTGCACACGTTTCTGTGGAAACATCGCTCCTTCAATTAACTTACGCTTAACAATTAAATATAGTATATCAATTTTATCTACATCAAACCCAAATTGCTGAGCAAAGTATTCTTTATATAAAACTAACTGCGACGCCTTTAGTTTATCAGCCTTTTGATACTTATTCCATCCTTGTGTACTTGTCTTAATATCGATAATCTTAATACGATCCGTACGCTTATCTCGTATGACAATATCTAGAAACCCCATCATCATAACAGAACTATTATCATCATCTGCCTGGTGGTAAATTGGAACTTCGATACCTACCAACTCTTCATGCCTAGCAGAAAAATATTTTGATCTATTCTTTTTAAGATAATCTAGAATGAGTACACCGTCATTATAAAACTCATTAAGTTCAAACTTATTCGAAAAATGTTCGCCCATCTCCTTCACGGCATGTGCATATGCATCTGCCATCTTGTTGAGGAGCATGCCATTGACATCGAGTTCATCAGCCTTTTTTGCCGATTGTTCATACATTACCGTCAAATATTCTTGAAGCGTCTCATGAAATGCCGTACCGAATAGTGTATGAATACTCTGCCTAAACTCTCGTAAATTTTGTACATATGCCAATTCCCATTGTTTAGGACATTTGCTATACATTGAAAATTGAGAGTATGATATCTTACGTTCGCCGTTAGGTTCTCGTATATTAAACTTAATTAAACTATGCATACTCTAAATATAAGAAATAATGATTATTTATCCAAATCTTTTATACGAGATATTTCACGTTCTAAATACCAAAGTGCCTTTTCTAGATCTTCTAGCGTCTTGTTAGGATCTTTTTTGCCGGCTCGTGAAATGTATTTAACTGTATTTCCTAATGCGAAATTTAATCCCCAAGCTTCAATAACTTTTATAGCTTCGTAAATATTATCTTCGCCGCCATAATGATCGGGGTGATGTACAGTTTCTGAAAGTTCTACTTTGTTTTTTGTTTCTCGTATAAATTTGCTTATAGCCATTTCTTTATCTCTTTGTCCGTTTTACCATATTTACGTAAGATCTCTCTGAGAGGCTCGGCATCTGACGTTAACCATATTTCTAGATAATCAGTAGCTTCTTGTTTTGATATCTGAAAGTGATTTGCTATCAGTGTCAATAACTCCTTGTCAAATTTAACAGATGCCTTACCTTTAATATATTTTGCAAAATAACGCTTTGCTGGCAAAACGTCATAATATAACTGATATACATGCTTTGTCGATAATGGGCCTATAGTAAACCTCTGCAATGCATCCACAACCTCAATTAGATCGTATTGCATCGATAGCCATCTGTTAATTAAATATGGCGAAAAAGATTTTTGATCTGCTTCTGTCAGTGAATTCCATTCATCTTTTTTATGACTAATGCCGGCGAGATGATCAAATATAGTTTTCGGTTTCTTAGTCATTACTTAGGCATAAACTCTTCATTAATATGGCCGCAGTCATCACATCTAAAAGTAGGCACTGGCATAATCTGTTCTTTACCAGTCGGAGAAAGAAGTGCAGGCACGCGTTTAAATGACTGAACTTCTTTAAAGAATCGTCCTCCGCATGACTCACATATGATATCGATTAAATCTTCTGCACGTAACGGTTTCATGCCACGTGCCTGCATTGCTCTTTCTTTTTTATCCATTATATTTCCTAATATATAATCTTTTTATCAACTTACATACCATATGCAGGCTGTTCTTTTTCTTCTTTTGGTATTTCTACTACTGCACACTCAGTCATCAACACAAGTGATGCTATTGAAGCGGCATTTTGTAACGCTACACGTGTCACTTTCTTAGGATCTATAACTCCCGTCTCGATCAAGTCTTCGTATTTTCCTGTTTGAGCATTATATCCTAATCCTGACTCTAATACATCCCGTACTACCACAGAGCCGTCAACACCCGAATTGTAACAAATTTGGCGAATAGGCTCTTCGACTGCTCGTCGTACAATATCAATACCATATTTAATATCTTGATTGGAATCTTTTCCTAAATCTTTTTGTTTATTTGCAGCGTGGAGTAGTGCAGTGCCTCCGCCAGGTACAATACCTTCGGCAATTGCTGCTCTTGTAGCATGTAATGCGTCATCAACACGATCTTTCTTTTCCTTCATCTCTACCTCCGTGGCTGCGCCGATTGATAATACTGCCACGCCACCTACTAATTTAGCTAATCGTTCTTGGAGTTTTTCTGTCTCATAGTCTGATTTACTAGAATCAATCTGCACCTTAATACTATCAATACGATCACTCACATCGGCTTCTTCGCCAAATCCATTAACAATCGTTGTCGCATCTTTAGATACCGTAATTTTTTCTGCCAATCCTAAATCTTCAATTGTTGCTTGATCTAAGGTCTTGCCTATCTCCTGCGAAATTACTGTTCCGCCTGTTATTGCAGCAATATCTCGTAACATTTCTTTACGTGCATCGCCAAATCCTGGAGCTTTAACAGCTACAATTTTAAATCCAGCACGTACTTTATTAACTACTAAAGAACTTAATGCTTCTCCATCTACATCTTCTGCTACAATTAATAATGGTTTGCCAGTCTGAATAACTGATTCTAATACAGGTAACAATTCGGCCATATTAGAAATCTTTTTCTCATATAATAAGATAAATGCATCCTCATAAACTGCTTCCATTCGATTGCTATCCGTAACAAAGTACGGTGATAAATAACCACGATCAAATTGCATTCCTTCAACAGTACGCAGTTCTGTCTCCATGCCTTTAGCTTCTTCGACAGTAATAACACCATCAATGCCAACTTCTGTCATAGCCTGTGCAATAATACTTCCAATAGATTCATCACTATTTGCTGAGATCGTAGCAACTTGTTTTATTTGATCTGAATCCGATGCGACTTCTATTGCCATTTCATCTAGTTCTTTAACTATAGCTTCTACGGCCAAATCAATGCCGCGCTTTAAATCCATTGGATTTGCACCGGCAGTAACATTTTTTAGGCCTGCAGTTATAATAGCTTGTGCAATTACAGTTGCTGTTGTAGTTCCATCACCAGCTAAATCTGCTGTTTTAGAAGCAACCTCCTTGATAAGTCTAGCACCAATATTTTCAATCGAATCTTCTAGTTCAATATGTTTTGCGACTGATACACCGTCTTTTGTTACTACAGGCGACAATGCTCCTTTATCAATAATAACATTCCGTCCCTTAGGTCCTAATGTTACTTTCACTGCATCCGCTAACGCATCAATTCCTTGCTTGAGTTTAGCACGTGCATCGGCATTCATATAAATTTTCTTTGCCATTTTAAAACTCCTTACTTTACTTCGTTTAATAACTTAACAATAGTAGCCATTGCATGTAACTCTTTATCTACGGCAAATGCGTCTTGATACTGCTGTTCTGCTAAGATCAAGATTACACTGGCAATGTGCCCTTTAGCATAATTATCGATCTCATCAAATAAGAACTTATACAACGCCGTAAAATCTTTTACTCGGCTGTCTGCAATTATTTGACGAATCAATTTGAACATATCTTTTTTACTTTGATCTGATGTAAGAATATCTAAGATCTTTGTCATATAATTAGCCTGGATAATGCTATTATCATCTACTACTAACTTACCTGCAATCACTTGCCGTTGGCATGAATTTAGAACACGTCTAATATCCGGATAGCCGGCATTAATGATAGATACAAGATCCTCATTGGTATATTCCACCTTTAACTCTTGTAGAATGTCTACTATTCTCTTAGCCACCTCCTTTTTATTGGGAGGAGTAATGCCAAACACTTGACATCTACTTTGGATAGGGTCGATAATCTTTTCTACATAATTACATGTAAGAATAAATCTAGTCGTATTGCTAAACGTCTCCATAAGGTTACGTAATGCGGCTTGACCATTCGGCGTCATGTAATCGGCCTCATCTAAGATAACAATCTTCCAACGACGAAATCCTACAGTACTAGCAAAGTTTTTAATTTTAGTACGTACCGTTTCAATATTATTTTCATCAGATGCATTTACATACATAATATCAGCATCGACATTATTTGCAATAATCTTTGCTAATGTCGTTTTACCAGTGCCAGCCTGTCCATAAAAAAGCAAATGCGGTACATCGCCGGATTCGATGTATACCTTTACCTTATCAATTACAGACTCATTGCCTACATATCCATCTAATGTACCAGGCCGAAACTTTTCAACCCATAGAGTGTTTTCTTGACTTCCGAACATTTTATTTACCTGTTGACCCGTAACCTCCTTTGCCACGCATTGTTTCTGATAATTCTTCTGCTTCTATCAAATTGACTTGTGGATATGGCATTACAACTAATTGACCGACTCGTTCTCCATCTTGATATCGTTTAAGGCTAGCAAAATACGCATCTTTTTGAAACTTATATCTAAATGTAATTTCACCCCGATACCCTGAATCTACTACACCTACACAGTTAGCCAATCGAAGATCTGTTTTAGATACAGATGAACGAGGAAACAGCAATCCTACATATCCCTCCGGAATCTCTAATGCTAACCCCGTATGATATTCTATAAAATTATTGTTCGGGTCTATCTTATGGCCTACCGCAGTTACATCCATACCCGCATCTCCTGGCTTTGCATATGATGGTGTAACTGCCTTAGGTGTTAACTTTTTAAATTTTACGTCAATCATAATTAACTAGCTTGCAATTGTACCAAATAATATGTAGACTCAAATTCACCGGCCGTTTCAAACGAAGCGCGAGCTAAGCCGGCGGACGATACTTCTAACTTACCAGTAGTAGCATCTTTATTTGCCGTCAAAATCTCTTTAAGAAGATTTGATGAGAAACATACAACTGACATATCATCTGAACTTTCATTATTGAATCCATATGTAATACGATTATTGTTAATAGAAGAATAATTCAAAATAAATTCAACACGGCCGTTCTCACATCGAACACCGAAGTTTTCTGACTCTGGCAATGCATTTTTTGCTTTAATGAACTTAGTCATAAAGTCCTTATCAATATCAACAGTCACATTCCAATCTGGCGTATTCTTTAGATCAGGTACTTGTCTAATTACTGACAAGTCTGCTAACATAAATGTCATATTCATGTCCTTATCTTTAATGCCCATTGAAACTGCTTTAGAATCAATTGAATTAATTTTTACGTCAATATCCTCATTTACAGCTGATAACATTTTGACTAACTGAGGCGTTGCATATACGCCTAGCTCTTTTTCAGAACCATTATCTAACGCATCATTGTTAAGAGTCACTTCGCCAATAACATTCTGATCATCCGTAATAAATTTTGTCTTAACAACGCCATCTCCAGGAACCTCCCATTTCACTGATGTCGTTGCTCCTGCTAAATGATAGCGGCTTACGAAGTTTAGTAAGTCTGTTTTCTTCATTATTTCTTCTCTTCAAAAAACTGATTAAAAATATCTTTATTGATTGTTGTAATACTTTGTCCTCCAAACTTTTGATAGTATTGCTTATACTTTTCATATGTTGTAATCGCTTTATCAGGATCTTCAAACATTTCATGAATACTACGCAGTACTGCAGCTAAGTTGTCAGGTACCATATATTGAGCTACTTCTGGATGAGCGGCTACTATTTTATTTACTTCTTTAATGGAATGCTGGAATAGATGAACATTATGCAAAACCATACGCGGTACGGCATCTTTGTTATACTCTTCTAACATACCCCAAACAAAGTCTTTACATGCCGGGCAATCTAAACTACACGGTACATGTACATCCTTTTCTAATTCTGGAATGTTATCGCCTTTTGGCATATATACATCTGAGAATGATAATTTTTTGATATTATGCGAATGTAAATACGTTCCATATACAGGATATTGTCCTGGAGAACTAGAATCCGTTGTAACTGTTATTCTATTATCAAAGTGCTTATTCATCAACTTTTGAATCGTCGATAAAATAAAGAAATCTGATAATTTTGAAATACCTAACAAATGCAGATACTCTAAATTTTTATTTTCAAATTCTCTATTTTTAAGCATTAATGCCAATGCCCACATAAAATCAACTAACTTTTGCGGACCGCCAATTGCCCAACCGGAGAACTCAAAATGCTTAAACTTGTGATACCACCAATCATATTCTTGAGGATTAGATCCTTGCAACATATTAAGAAACTTAGTCTTACCAGACTGGTGTTTTTCAAACCATGCGAAATTATCAAAGCTAATGTCAGCACATTGATAAAACTTATTCTCGTATACCGTCTTAGGTGGTATATCTAAATTCGCTGCAACATCGGAATTAGCCTCTAACCAATGAAAAATCTTCTCTCGTAAATCATTGCTATACTTCAATGCACCAGTTGCAATTTGATAGCCACCAGAGTCGCCAAAGACTAATACATCTTTACCTAAACCCATTTGTTGACGTATATCCATTTTCTTATAGTAATGTCCTGCAGTTACAAGAAAATATTTATGTCGAAATTCTTCCGGATACTCATCAGAATAAAATCTACAAGAAACCCCCGATGAAAGTTTTTGGTCTTTTATCAACGCAGAGGCAAATCCGCCGGCAGATAATGACGGAAAATATATAAACTCTTTAGGCTTGTCCATTTAACAATCTCTGTAAACCTGTACATGAAAAATACTGATCGTGTAAAAACTCTGCCTGGGCAGCAATTGTGTTTACTTTACGATCGAACTCATTCATCATAATACGTATATGTGTAATTAATTTATCTTTATTAGCTTCATACGCTTCGTATGACTCTGTCCATTCACTTGGATATTTAAACGTATCATCATACATTTCTGTATAACTTAAACGGTCTGGAACTAATGGCATTGCGCCTGCCAATGCACCTTCGTAACATGATATACCCAACGTCTCTTGTAAATTTGCCGAAAATACCATTTTACTTTGTCCAAGTAGCTTATGATATTGATCTTTAGATAATTCTTCTTCTTGGCAAATAACAAACTTATATTCAGGCAACTGCTTTGCCAAATCTTTAAATATCTCAACTTGCTTTTCCGGTGCAATTCTATGAGGGAAAAGTATTAAATCGCGTTTAAGATTTTTTTTAATGAGATCTTTTAGATACTCCATTGGCCATCCTGTACGAAAACATTTTATATCTGCATAACCAAATGTATCTCTAAACAACTTGATATGATAATCTGATGCGAACCAGTTGTAATCAATAGCACGTGCCATGGCGAACTCAGCATCTGTCACCCATTGATTAGTAATCAGACGCCCTAAAAAATCATTTTTATCATAATTACCAGCATGCCATAGGCCATGAATCTTTACAGGAATCTGTAACAACTGACTCATATACTTTAGTTGCAATATCGTAGGATTCCAGGCATCCGTATAAATAAAATGATCACCTTCTTTGACTTTACCTTCAGTAAATAGCCTAGCAATCTGCATCATCTGATCACTTTTGTAGATATTCGTACCGCCAAAGTTTAAAAAGGCTCCAGGCGTCGTTGCATCAGGAATATCTGTAGGTCCGGATATTGTTACGATTTTATCTGCAGTTACCGTTTCCAGTAACAATTTAGGAATATGAGTCTTCCATTGAGCAGTATATCTAGTTTCTACCGCTTCTAAATCGACAATGTATATTGTATTATTTGTCATGTTTATACCCATCCGGAGTTACTTCCTGCATATTGCATTTAGTAATACAATGCAATCGATAATCGCCATGTACTACTTTCATTGAATCATTCGACTTAAGTAATTCGAAATCAGGCGAATGGAACATGTACATAATATGAACCATATTACGGATCTGAGCTGGAATCATATGCAACTTGCCTTCGGGTACCTCAAACGTTACTAGCCTCGAGGTCGTCGACAAGAAGTTAAACATCTCAGGCCAATTGCCTGACTCAATCATTTGCTCAACAGCTGGAGAACAGAAATAGACATGCTGCTGCAAAATCCATTTATCTTTTTGTTCATCCCATTCATTACCTAATGAGCCAACAAACAATGTTTCAATGTCGGATAAACGCCCTTCGCATTCCATACCGACCCATGTATCTTTGTAACCTATCATGACTTAAATATAAGTTGTTTTTCTTCAATAACCAAATTAAAATGCAAAAAACTTTCCTAAGTTGTTATTCTCAGGGATACGACCCCAATCTAATGCATCATAAAAATCATTGAGCTTATTTTCAAATGATGACTTAAAAATCTTATCATGGTCAATAAACTGTTTAATAAAATTGATAATAACATCTGGATCCTCATATCCTTTCATTGCAATAGTATTGAGATGCATCGGATTTTGTTTAACATATGTCCATTTAATTTTTTCACCGTTGATAATTTCTCGAACGCTACGAATATTATGATGTTTTAACATATCATTGTAATTGATAGCCGACTTCACATGAACCGGCGTACCTTTGGCCGGCGGAGCAAATGGCTTAGCTCCTTTTGTAACATATTTTGTTACATTTTTAACGCCAACTGGAAACATGATATCTAGCAAGTCTCGGTCTTTAATTGATTCCTTAAATGCTAAGATTTTTTCATCCAACGCAACTTTATCGATATCATTAAGAATATCCTCTAACACCTCAGCCATAAATTTACGGAAGGCTGGAGGAAATGATGATCGTACAACATCTAATCCTTTCACATCTAGTCTAGAAATCGTATGACCTTCTTGATTAATTAACCATTGTGCATAACGTTTCTTTGCAATCCATAGACCGGCTTTAGCTACAAATTCTTGTTTAATGTCAAATCTATGCGTATCTACATTATGGAATCGTTTGCCATACATATCATACGCTTTGTTGATAAAATCTTGAACTTCACTAGCAACTTCAATTGTTTTCTTTGCCATCCATTCTTCATCTGATATATCAAAGTCTGGATACCGCTTTTTAATAATTGGTAATGATGAGAAAAACGTTGAATCAGTATCAGTGTAAATACAATAATCTTTATCTACTCCTAACTCATTCTTGTAATATTGATTGCCTATATCTGCCGTAAATTTGATCAACTGCTGACCAGTCGATGTAATTGCAACCGCATTATCTGGATCAAAGAATCTAAAACCTGGATTACCTAGTACGCCGTAGAACGAGTTAAGAAGAATTTTAGTAACTAACTGCATACGGTCAAAGTATTCTGCTTTCGCAGCATCGCCTTCCTTTTCATACCGTTTACGTAAGTTTTTGAATTCTACACGTTCATCAAACCATTTACGAAGAATGGATGGGAGAAATCCATTTATCTTTGTATCATACACTACGCCATTTGCTGCAATAGAATATAAATTTTTCTGTAGATAGATTTGCAGCTCGTTGCTATCCTCCCATCCATTCCAACCGTCAGTATAATGTTGTCCTAATCCTTTTACATACTTAGTACCGTCAAAGTTACTAAGCTTAGTCACTTTCGTTTCAGGCGATACATTAAGTGTCATAATAATGCTAGGATACAGCGATGTCAAGTCAAGGTCGTATACCCATTTATAACGACCCGGATTTGGTGCCTTAACAAAGGCTCCTAACAGATCTAAAGGTTCATCGGAATCACGTGGCTTACGACTAGGTGCTACAATGTCTTGTCGCTTTAAATAAGTTAATGCCGCGCCATCAAGGTATCTAGTAGCAAAAAGGAAATCTTCATATGGCACATGACCTTTATGGCAGATACCACGTGCTAGATCGATCAATTTCATTTTCTGATCTAACTCAACTACCAGGTCAACATCGTTCATGTTATAATCAACGTACTTTTGAATATCTGTTTTTAACAAAGTATCCAATGTACCTTCATACTTAAGTTTACCTTTACCTAATTCTTTTTGAGATATTGCCTCTAGCGAATAACTAGATTCTTGAGAATATGTAAAGTTTTTGTACAATGCCATATAGTCTAAGCACGATACGCCGGATATTCGATATCGATTGCGATGTTTAAGCCAAATAACATCATTAATAGGTGATAACTTTCTAGCAAAAGATTCGCCCATTACATTTACCATACGGTTATAAAGATAGGGAATATCAAAGAAATCAATATTCCACCCAGTTATAATTGTAGGCTGAATCTCGAAGTATTTAGACATAAACTTTTGAAGTAGCTCATACTCGCTCTTACATGAAACTGTCTCTAAATTACCTTGTTTTAAATTAGGCACTTGACCAGATGGATCTAAAATCCATACAAACTTTTCATCGCCAGCGGCGTCGTAAATTGCAATAGATGTTATTTCATTTTCCGCTGTTTCAGGTGTAGGAAATCCGTCTTCAACATCAACCTCAATATCAATAAACAGTGTAGAATGGCCTACAGACGATTCATCTGAATCTGTGTATAGATCAATTAACGTACGAGTTTCTGGATTGATGTCATGTTCATATAGCCCGGGCTCGTTACGATCAAACTCTGATATCTTTGTGACACGCTCGCCATCGAGTGCAACATGTTCACCATATGTGGCTTTACGATAAGCATATGGCTGGTATTTAAAAGAATAATATCCTTTAGTATCATCCCAGATATGTATCGAATTATCTTTGTTTCGATATGCTATCGCTTGATACATTTACGAATTCTCATTAATCATTTCAATATATGTTGTCTTCGGATTCGCGCCGACCTTTTTTGCAACTTCCTTGCCAGTATCATCAACAAGTAAAACAGTAGGAATATTACGTACACCATACTGCTGAGTCAATGCCTGGTTTTCATCGACATCAATTTTATCTACTTCTATAATACCTTCGTCTGCAATTTCTTCCATAACAGGACCTAACATGCGGCATGGCCCACACCATGCAGCACTAAAATATAATAACTTTTTCATACTAATTCTTCTATTACACCAACAATTTCACTTGCTACTAGCAAAATAGTCGCTGTGATTAAACTAAAGGGAATACAAATATAACCTGCAATCCTAATGCCAGATTTGATAAATGACATCTTTTGATGCTTATCGGGGTCTGGTAGGTTACGTAAGTCCGGACCTTTTGTCTTATACCCCTTACGGACAGTTTCATAATTTAACCACATTAGTTTATTTTATAAATGTTTCTGTAATTTCTTTTGAGTGAGTTATCATCAAATCCATACCCAACAACCCATTCATCGCCTATAGTAAAACATGCATGATCGGCTGGCATGGTCGCATCTTTACGTTCAACCAATGTAACAATTTTTACATCCTCAGGCATCTTATCAGACACGCGCTGCAAAATTTCTATCATAGTGTTACCCGTATCAATAATATCTTCTACGATATAAACACGCTTACCTTTAAGATCTAATTCTAATTCTTTTGTAAATGTCACGCCTTTACTATTATCTTTACCATCATATGACTTTGGGCGTATAAAATCAATTTGTATATCAATACCCATATCGCGGACTAGATCTGTAAAAAACATGAATCCGCCATTTAAGACGCATATCATTACAGGTGGCAATGAATTTCCGCTATTTTTATGTTCTTCAGATAACTTATGCGCCATGGCACGAACCCGGCGCTCGATCTTATATTCAGGAATTAATATTTCCATATCCTCTCACAAATTCATAAAACTCATTTCTAGTAGCCGCATCTTGTTTAAATGCGCCAGTTAATTTACTAGTCTTCATACTAGCGCCGCCATGCTTAACACCTCGGCATTGTACACAGTTATGAGTAGCTTCGATCATAACAGCAACGCCTTTGTTATCGTCAATAATAGAATCAATGGCATGGTGTATAGCAACTGTCAATTGCTCTTGTATTGCACCACGACGACCAAAGTGTTCAACTAAGCGATTTAATTTACTAAGACCGACGACTTTACTTTCTTCGCCTGGAATATATGCAACATGTACTCGACCCATGATCGTCTGGTGATGGTGCGAACACATACTTGTTAATGGAATGCCGCCTTCAAATACCATACCATCATAACCATCTGATGGGAAAGCCGTGATATCAGGTGCTGATTCGTAGCGACCTGCCCATAGATCATTTACATATGCCTTTGCTACTCTATACGGTGTCTTATCAGAGTTTGGATCATTACGCCAATCACATTTAAGAGCATCAAGGAATTTTCCAAATGCTTCCTCTGCATCTCGTATCATAGACGCCTTTTCTTTTTCTGTCATCGGTCGGCCGGGAGCTACGCCGTTAGCATAACCTGCTTTAACAAGTTCTAAGTTTATATCCTTATTCATTAACATCTGCCATTAAAATTTCTGATGCACGCACTAGATAATATTTGTTACCATCGATATCAATCTGGTTACTGCGACCTTGCAATAAATCAGCTCTCGTTACTACGGTATCGCCTTTTTGGATATCCATTTTAATTCTATCGCCGGTCTGCGTAAAAATACCAGGACCTGCTGCAACTACTTTTGCATATACCAATGTATTTTCTTTACCTGTCAAGATAATACCACTAGCCGTTTTTGATTCTTCTTGCTTCTCAAGCAAGAGATAATCACCTGTAGGAATCATTTTCATTTTATACTCCGCGTTCTGTATTGTAAGCAATAATATGTTCTCTGCCGGTAAAGTTATAACCTTCTCGAGTACACATCTCGATCGTTTTAGGATACATTTCAATCAATGTCTCTCTATTATCACCAGCTGGCATAATATATGTTTTATTTTTTGGAATTCCAAGTTCTACACGAAATTCTTCAATTTCTTTTAGATTTTTATCTGTACCATCCCATACTGGCTTGTAATGGTAATTAGTATGGAAGTCGATCATTTTTTGAATATTTTCTTTATGTAACCGAAACTTATTATGTTGGGCCACAAATCGTTCATCAACCACCTTACCAGCCGGTGTAGAAATACCCACCCTAGGTACAGAATTACTAAACTTCGGACTAAGAGATAAAAGCCCAATTGGGTAATCAGTTTCCACATAATGCGACCCCTCTGTTTCAATTGTGATTACTATATCACGTTCATTTGCAAAATGAGTGAGCTCATTAACTAGTACCGGATGCATTGTCGGCGAACCGCCCGTTAACATCATTTCTTTGATATGAGGATTATCATCATATGCTTTAATAATGTCATTAAATGTAAACGTGCCTTTTTCAGGATGGATACTCGTATACCAGCTATCGCACCATCCACCTTCACCAAACCAACAACGGTGGGTGCATCCTGTCGTACGAATTGCAATCGTAGGCATTCCTTGGCGACTTCCTTCCGATTGAACACATGCATATACTTCTACAACCGGCAATGTCTTATTATAGTCTTCTATTCGTTTATTCATATTACCATCCTCTACCACTATGTATCATAGCTTTAATTCGATGTTTTTCTAAAAACTCTAAGTAATTATACGCTTTCTTTAGAAAAGCTAGCACTATTTTTATCATGTTCATATACCTCTACTTTAGCGACGCTAACTCGTCCGTCGGTTTCTATTTGCAAAAATTGATCTATCTGATTAAATAAATACTCAGCAAATCGTTCACATCCTGTTGCCGGCAAGACTCTTAATTGAATTATACCATGAGTATCCATTTTTTTGAATTCTTCTAAAAATGGATCATCTTCGGCTACGACTACGGTATGATCAAGTAACCAAGAAAAATATTCTTTAGGCGTCAAAGGCATTACTGTACGACCATGGGCATCTTCTACGCCTTCAATTTTTGTCTGAGCTCGTTTCATTCCACCGAAGTCCCAAACCCAATTACGTTCGTCTAATTCGCCTTCAAACCATACACGAAATGATATTGCATAACCATGTAAAAACTTACAATGAGTTCCTGTAGCACGCCATTGTCGGAATACGGTTGAATAACCGTCGAATAATTTAGAAGATTGAAATTTCATTAATTTTCCTTACTACGAAATGTCCATGCCAACCAATACTTGCGTCCATGGAGCAAATGAGAGACATAATAATGCCAGCCATCATTAAACTCTGACATTGCAGATGCCATCTTATTAAAGTTATCAAAGTACATAAAATTAGCAGCGCCAGGATACTTTTGATTGAACGACTTTCCGGAATGCAAAAATGACGGAGACTGAACCATTTCGTATGCCATGGTTTTCAGATACTCTTGATCATACTTAGGCATTTTGCGCATGTCAAACGTGACATCAACATCTTTGAATTTAAACATAATAACTCTGTTTTGTTTATATAAATATAAGAAACTTAATCCAAAAGCTCAAATTTGAGCAACTCTTTTTTGTATTTTTTTGAATACTGTTCGTACCAATATTCATCGTCTA